>Ga0214544_1003965_pt1 | contig 30078 bp, 14 predicted proteins | sample CNSS3metaG_FD_160074 | JGI IMG/M metagenome (GOLD analysis project Ga0214544, IMG submission 160074) | Root nodule microbial communities from cowpea collected in UCLA plant growth center, Los Angeles, California, USA - CNSS3 | ecosystem: Host-associated > Plants > Roots > Nodule | place: USA...
AGTTTAGCGGACCAAAACGGATTAGCTTGCCAATTTGTTTTTTTTTTTTTTATGTTTAAAATTAAAAATAATACTTTTTTATATTATATATATATAATAGATTTATAAACAAAAATTTAAAAAAAGTTAAAAAAATTAAAAAAATTAAAAAAAAAGACAGGTTAGCCCACCGGCCTACCAACCCGCTCTAAGACAAAACGAGTTACAATATCCAACCTGTTTATTGGTGGTAGGCCAGTTCGACCCGACCCATTTTTGGCAGACCGCAGGCGAGCCGGACCAAAACGAGCCGAACTGGTCTGTTTTGACACTCCTAATTTTAATATGTGATAGATCTAAAACTTCACACTTTCAAAGTATGTAAATATCAATTAATTAACAAAAGAGACGACATTAAATATTTTTTTTATAAAAATAAGATTTGATGGAGTAGAAAAATATAAAAACTAAAACAAATAAAAAACTTACATATAAAATGACAAAATTATTAATTAAACCTGAAAGTTAACAACCTTTTGCATCATCCACTTCAGTTTCTACCACCAAGAATTAATCGGTGAATAGAGTCTCCAAATTAACATTTTCTTAAGTTTAAGAGAGAGAGAAAGTCGAAAAGAAGAAAACGAGTATGTTTTATGCAACGTTGGCAGTGGTTTAAATTCCAAAAGATGCTTTGTTTGTTGATTAAAATTTGATGTTTAATGGGTTGGAATCAATGTACTGAATGTTGGGGGGAAGACAACAGGGAGAAGAAGACAAATAGGTGTTAGAGTTGGAATCTTCCAAAAGACAACCCTGGAGTTTCACGAACAACCAAAAAATTGTTATTATTATAAAATTCATATTTTGGTGGATTCAATTGCAATCTGACAATTAAAAATAGGGGACGGGACCTAACATATATTGCAAAGGACAGTAAAATCTGCAAAGGACATCATCTTATCTTTTACCCTCTTATCCTGTGCTTTTATTTCCACTCTTTTTTTTTTCCTATGAAGATAATACTCATTTTCTTCTGACACTACTCTATGCACAAAGTTCAAATGTGAATGAATTAGACTTCATGTGATCACTACATCTAGATCCTATCAAAATATCACTTCATTTTGCAGTTTCAAGAACGCTTTTTGAGACTCATTACACTTCAATTTACCAACATCAACAACAGTTTATGCATGCCTTGGTTTTTTCAGTGTCTCTTCTAACAAAATTCTATTCATTTTCCCACTGTGTAAAAAAAAGAAGAAGAAAAATTCAACCTTTAAATGTAAGCATGTAAGTTGTCAATTGTGTTGGAAACTTTATATAGTTTTTGTACTCATGTTATGATGCTAATCGAGTCCGTGGAATGTAGCTATCATCATGAGTTTATGCAATGCAGCCTCTATCATGCTAATTTTATTTTGAATTTTTTTTCGTAAAAAATATTCACAAATTTTGTTCGTAAAAAATAAAATTACAAAAAATTATTATCAATTTTTTTTCAAAATATTTTGTAGAAAATACTTTTTGCAACAAATTTTGTAAAAAATAATTATTCATGAATGAATTACCTGTCAATTAAGATTTTTAGAAAAAATAACAGAAAAAAAAAGTCTTTTATTGCAAATTTTTTTAACAAATTTACAAAATAAATCACATGTAATATGAGAATTTTTAATAGTATTATAATTAGAAAAATGATTCGATTTCTTAGAAAAATTCACTTGTGAGTTATAACATCAATGAAACTGCAGTTTAATTGACACGAGGAATCATACAATAGTGAAATGTTTGTGTTTGTGTTAGTGTTTCTGTCAAAATCTATATTAAATAGATGAAATTATCTCCGATTTAAAATTTTAAAATAATGAATGATGATTTATTTTTATATTTTATTCAACGTAAATGAAACACAAACTTAAATCACATGTATAGGTAGAGGTTGAAATATTTGTGTTTGCGTTGTGTTCAATATTCTTTTTAGAATATATGTTATATAGATGAAATCATTTTTAATCTAAAATATTAAGACAATATATTTTAAAAAAAAATATTTAATTTCATTATCTTTATTCAATATAAAATTTAAATTCGCAAGTAAACTCCATCTAAAGAAAGTTATTTAAACAAGAAGATCCTTATTATAAAATTGGAAAAATGAAGGTATGTAATGTTAGCATCATTTTGTATTTGAGTGGAGAAGGAATTTTCATTTTCACCCAACCAAAAGAAGGAAATAACAAGGTTTTAAAATTTGAGAAAACAAGATGCATTGGATTTTTTGAGTAGAGAGAGTTAAGTGCATGAAGGAAGGGAAAAGGGTTTTACCCAAACATTTATACTGTTTTTGTTGACTCAAATGATGACATTAGCAATTGCTAACACACAAATCACCCAGAATGAATGAAAACATTAACCACAAAAAGGTTTTATGCTCACTTTTCAACAATACTTCAAACTATGTTTCTAACTTTACCATTTGAGTTATTCGATGACCCCACCACAACATAACTTTCTTTTCAATTTTTTTTTTCACCTAGGAATTCGACTACGAATATAGTACAATTTGATGGGGCCATTGTTTTTTTACCTTCAATGCTCTAATCATTTGCATTTTTTCAATAGCTATTAAAAAAATTATAGAATGCATGAATTGAAGAATGATCCCTATAATATAATAACTCAAGCTACTTTTCTGTAACAGCCACCATTAATGAATTATTTTTCTTTCTCACTCTCTCTTCTTCTCCAGTCAACAGCTGTCATGATCATGCTCTGTTTTCTGAAAATTATGTCAAAGTGACATTTTTCAAAAACAATTCCTTGGCACAATAGAACAAACAACAATTCTGTATTCCTGCAAATTTTGAGTTAGGTTAAATCTAGATTTTAAGTCTAACTCTACTTCATAAAATTGGTTTATAAGATAAGAATTATATCTACTTATATATTATGAATTAGTTTTATTTTTAGTCAATGTGGAACTTTTAATACACTCTCTTACATCGAAGTATATTTATTTTGTGTGCGGAACTAAAAATTAATAGGTGGTCCATTAGTGGTCAGATAGCGGGTGAAACAGAATGTCTGAAAAATATCGTTAGGATAAACTCTAAATATCATTCTCTTGTAAATTGCATGTGAAAGATTAATATTATGGTGTATTAATTTTTTAGAATAACTTTTATACAAGAGAGAACTAGAAAGTGAAAGAAAAGAAAAGGAAAAATATGTGATAAGCAATGTTTTAATGATGTAAAAGTAAATAAATTATGGGATTTTCTTGAATTGTATTTATATTTTTATATTATTATATTGGTGTCCATTGTTTAAGAGTATAGTGTTTCTAATCTTAAAGAGTGATGTAAACAGAAATAACATAAAATTTTAAAAGATTGACGTCTCTGTATAATTTGAAAAAATTTCAAGGATTGTAAGTAAAGAAAAAATGGCACGATTTTTTTTTTTTATAAAATTAGGTTTAACTTTTATTTTGTTGTTTTTACTCACTATATGTAAAAGGACTAAAAATTATTAAAACAATTTTGTGAAAACAAAAAAAAAATTAAAGTATAGAATCTAAAAGATGAAATTTATATAACCATATAAACTCTAAATGATTAATTAAAAAAACATTAGAAGTTAAAACGGGGAGTTCCTTTATTTAACATATTATATTGAATCAAGAATCTCTCACTCTCTTTGCCATTTCATTTCATTGTGCTAGAAAGATGACCTAAAACGTCTAATAAATAGTTTTGAAACATAACAAAAATAAATCAATAAAAGGAAAAAATAAAATTGATTATGACAAAAGTGTCTATTTAATATGATAAGAGGAAAATGGTTGGATTATGACAAAAGTAAAAGGTACAAAAGTTGCTTTTTTTTAAGTTGGATAATATTATAAAGACATGTAAAAAAGACGGAAAAACAATGGAGGAATAAAAAAATGGAATTGATATCAATTGCTTTAATATTATAATTACAATAATGGAACACTAGACATCAATTTATGTGTAGATTGGTGGATTGTGTTTAGTCAGCTTCCTAATGATGATAAGGATGAAACATTATTCTTCGTTCTCTGTGAAGCATCAAAATTTCACTCAGAGGGATCAATGAACTCTGGATTTCGCCATTTCTAAATAATAACATAACAAATATACAATAATGATATACATTAAATTAATATGATATTATCTTAAAGAATTAGATTTTAAATATGTTCATATACGAGCCAATCTATCCCAGAAGGTCCTGATGTTGGTATATTTGAAATGTTCTTAAAAGATTTTTTTTCCCCAATATCAGTGAGTCTCGTATCGATTAAGAGTTGAAATCAGAGTCGAGATTAAATGTTGTTTAGGTATTTCTTTCTTCCTCATCTTCTGAAATATTTTTTTAGGACAAAATTTTACCTTTCAAAACAAACAATACCTCGATGATATAATAATTGTTACTAATTATGATTGTCGAACAAATTTGGATCAAATTGAAATATTGATATCTATTGTAAAAACCGACAAACACGAAACAGTGATAGAACTTCAAACTCCAAAATAAAAAAAAAACATTTATTTCAATACATTTAATAATTTTATGATAAAATCTCGTGCTCCAAAACGAATAATGCCTAAAATCTTATTAATAAACAAACGCATGTAAGAATCAAATGGAAAAATGGAGTGAATCTGCTAAAATCTTTGGGTATCTCTTTTATTCAAAGTTGCTTTGAGATATTCTGAATTTGGAATTGACAAATTGGGCTGTGAATGAGATTAAGATGGCCCTACAGCTATTAAAGCAAGGTAGCAGAATTGACTGAGAGCACTTAAATGTGTCTGAAGCAGAATACACTACAATCTTCTCCACACAGAGAAGAAAGAGAGAAAGATAAAAAAAAAGAACTAAGCTAAAAAAAAAAAAGACAATGTGAGAAGGAATAAACCAAAAACTTCCTCCAAGGACCCCACATCGATCAAGGTGCTTCAGTAGATTAACAACAGTTGAACAGCCGTTGCAATAATTAGATACAACTTCAAAACAAAAAAAAAAATAAAGCAAAGAAGAAACAAATATGATAAGGTCTTGATCAGGTTAAAAAAAAACAAAAATTGGACTAAATTAGCTCAACTTCAGATCTTAATTCACCATTCACTCCTGTTGAATCCTGTTCAGCATCTGGTATACAGCTGCAGCTATCTCATCCACTGATCCCAGCTTGCAATCTTCTTCCACCTTCAACAACATTTTCAAAACTTCAGCACTTACACAGAGAGACATATGTACCATGTACCATGTACCATGTATCATAATGTTTTTTTTTATGTTGTTCATTTGAAGGTAAAGTTTGAGATTTTGAAAGATAGCACGAACCTTGACATTGAGAGAATAGAGGACAATTTCCTCGGTTGTGGTAACGTTAAGGTGCAAGATTGTGAGACGCATGCCATGCAAACTAGATACTATTTTCAGAAGCTGCTTTGGTCGTTTCTTGGATCTTATTTTGAGATTTGCATGGGTCTCTACCATTGTGACTTCTATGTCAGCAATGGCAGACTGAACCTCTCCCTTTTGCTCACTCATGGCTGCTGCAGAGTTATCACAGCCACCACTGGCACTTGTTGAGTACTGAGGAAATGAGAAAAACTCCGAAAAGGGTACTTCAGCTTTCCCCTCTTTCTCTTTCTGAGCACCAAGAAATTGCAGCCTCTGCTCAAGCTCCTTCACAAAGTTTATAGCACCCCCAATAATCGACGCTTGATCACCCTGCATTCAAACCAAAACACAAACAGTTTCATCAAAAACACAAACAGTTTCGATGCAAACTTAAAGGCACCAAATTGAAGAGTTCCCTTTCGAGAAAGTGAAAAGCAGAAGGATCTTTTGGTACCCTTTGGACGTAAGATTCAGGCATTAGAGCGCGAAGAACAGAGAGGTACTCGTTCATCTGCTTCCTTCTGTTGCGTTCTACAGCAATGTGGGTCATTCTCTGGTTCTCAATCTCTTCCTTATTCTTCCTGCTTTTGGTTCTGCGTCTTTTGGTACGAGCTGGGGTGGAAACTGAAGAATCTAAGTTGTTCTGCGCGTTGCTGGTTTCTGAAGAAGGAGGGTTTGATGCATCCATGGTGTGAGGCAACAGAGATGGAGGAGAAGAGTTCCATTCTCCATAGGAGTAATTCTCTGTTTGGTTGTCACAAAAAGTGACAGAAGCTTGGTCTTCTTTTTGAAGGGTGAAATCTGCATAACCCCAGTTTGCTGCAGCAGCAGCTTCTAACAAGTTGTTGTAGCTGTAGAGGTCTTTGATTGCAGAGCCAAACGGGTCCTGAGGTTGGGGATACACTACTGCTTCTAGAGCCATGCCTCTCTCTCCCTCAGATAAACACATGCACAAAATTTTGATGTGACAAGAACAAGGTGAAGAAGAAGATGGAGATGGAAAATACCAAGTTGCATGCTATTGAAGAGTGTTTTTGAGCTTTTAAAGGTGAAGAAGGTGAAGACACAAAAAAATGGACAGTGCTTTGCACGTGAAATAGAGAGAACACCACCTATGTGTTAGGATTTTACAGTAGCCAAAAAACAAGAACAAAATAGGAGCAGACACTACTCTTTTCTCTGATGCATATTTTACTATTAATTAAAACTATTGACTCAAAAAAATAAATAAAAAAGTTAACTTTTTAATAAATTTCAGAGACAATGACAGAGATAAATTTAGAATGATGTATTAAATAATGTGTATTCTTTGGTGTTGAAGTACAAACAATAAATACCTATGTGTATCATATATATACAGGAGTGAACACAAATTTGAACAAGAATAGGAACAATAAAGAATTTTTTTGGACAGCATGGAACAATAAGGATTAGAGTTTAGACTTCAGATAACTTGAGTACAATAACTCAGATATTATTTCAGAAACTTGGCTCTCCAATTATAAGGTGAACAGTATACAGGAAATAATAATATATATTATATATATATATATATATATATATATATATATATATATATATATTTGCATTTTACATTATACTCATTAGACTAGACATTATATCATTTAATTTTTTTGATAAATTATATTATTTTTAATTCAAAATCTTAAAATATATCTTATTTATTTTTATCTAATGCAGTAAAACTTTTTAACAATATTTTTCTTAATTGTGAATATTTTTATATCTCTCAATCATGGGTAATATACATGTTCATCTTACTTTTGTACTCGCTATATTATTTTCAAATCACCTTAAATTCTTAAGATATTATAAATTCAAGAAATCAAGAAATCTTTTGCATAATAAAATACACTCCAGCTAAAGTCAATTTTGATAAAATTAAAAAAAATACATTTTCAAAATCTAAATTAATTTATATTGATATTTATGTGTAAAGTTATTTGTTTTACATTAAATAAAGATGATGAGATGAAAAACGTATATTTGGATTGCAAGTTATATTAGATATCTTATATAAATGAACTCAATGCAAATGACAGATTAACCTATATGTCCTCTCATTATTCTAATAATTTTGTTAACTTTTTATGCAAAATTATTGTAAAAACTTATCACTTGTAAACTCTCATATAAACCTTCCCATCAATTTATAAACTTCGATATATTTCATGCCACATTGGAATATTTGCATTCAATAATTAGAGAGGTGGTAAATTTATATATTAAGATTCATGATTTTTTGTTTATTTCTTGATATCTTTAACTATTCATATTAATTAATTTTTTTATTTGTATTTTTTATTTTCTTATGTGCAATGATATGACATAAAAAAAAGTAATATTAAATATTTTATTGATATTATAAAATGACAATAAAAATGTTTTTCTTTGTAAAAGATAACAACAAATCAAAAGAGACAGTAAAACAATATTCCATCTATGCTAAGAAAAAATATAAAGAAAAAAGTAAAATCTTTAACTCTTTTTATTTTTAGATGATCTAATGATTTTTAAAAATATCTTAAATTTAATTAATATTTAACTTCTATTTGTATTATTGTTGTATATATGTAATCAACGTTTTTGTACGAGTAATTAAGATGAATAATACTTTCTCATTAAGATATTTTAAAATAAATATTAGTAAAAGTATAATTAATTATGTAGGCGACATAGAAAAACTAAATTAGAAGTAGAATAGCTCACGTGTCTTAATTAGCATTTGGAATCCAATATAGAAAAATGTTCACATGAAAGCCTTATACTTACTTTTCACTGCATTGACTCTCCAACAGTTCAGACACAGATAGTGTTGCTTTATGGGAAAAATCAAATTTCACAAAATCAAAAAAACATAATGAAGAAATTATATAATATATTTGACCTTATTAAATCTATTCATCAATTGATTGATAACGAGTGAATGATTATTGTATTATCATGCTTAATTATATATGTACACATATGTCTGTTTAAAAAATAAAATATTAATTAATTTAGCATGTGTATTTTCATTAGATAGTGCTTATATTATTTTTATTTTCTAATCCCACATAAATATCATAAAATGCACACAATATTCATATATAAGAAATTAACTCCAACTCCAACCTAACTCCAACCTAAAACTTGTAGATATTAAATTAATAAATTTTCTATTTAATTTTTTCATTTCTATGAAGTTAACTCACACAAAACTTAAATGATTACACGCTGAGATAATAAAGTCTATACTATATCAACACAAAGGTTAGGTGGATGCATTATTTTCATTTAACATTAAACCATTAATGTGAGAGAAAGAGACAAATAAGAAATTGTTTCCAGTGGTTTAATAAACAAGTACAAGGTACAGGTTAAAAATAAAATAACATTCTGTGGTATAATTTAAAAGTTTAGCTTTTCAAGTAATTGAGAAATTGATGAGTAGATAAATTAATTAAAAAAAAAAAAAAAAAGAACGGCACGTGAATACCCTTGCAAGCACAAAGGTTTTAATTTTACCTGGTTGTGATGGGTATCCTTCACTACAATGTTACAACAACACACAAAATTCAAGAAGAATGGAAGAGGATAAAGAGCGCGCGTGGGAGTCACGGAGAGATGAGAGCCTCAAGTGGAGGGCGCGTGAGGCGGAGGTGCGTGGAGAAAGTGAAAAGACAAAAAAGAAAGGAGTTCGTGATTTGGTAATAAGACGGTCGGAAATAGGAGAAGCAGAGCAGAAAGAAGAAAAGAAAAGCTGATGCAGTGAGAGAGAGATTCTTGCATTGCAAAGCTGAGAGAAAAAGGGTTAAGAAGTTTGTCCACACTTTCACCGTCAGAAACTTGCAGAGAATCCATGTGCTTCAAAACTAACATCAACAAACAAAAACTTTCCAAAATACCAAAGGATTCCATTTGCAAACTCATTTCACCAAAAATCACACTCAACATTTGCCCATAGATTTATCTACTTAAAACACACATCTAACAATGTGTTTAGATTTTTTTTTTTCACATTGTTTTATAATAGTGCTACAATGTAACAGTTTTATTAGTCATTCTTTTGATCAAAGTTATGCATGTTTTGTTTTGGTACTGGTTAGATTTTTATTCTTTTTTTCTGAATGTTTTAAGTTAAAACTACTTGAATGTGATGACAGAAAGATGTCAAAAGTAGTTTTATGGATTGATTAAGGGTAATGGTATACCGAAAAGATTATAGAAAACAAACTGGATTTAATAATGGGTTAAGAAACGTCATATGAATTTCATTAAAATAGAAAAGAAAAAACAATAATACAAAGCATGAAGAGTAATATATATATATATATATATATATATATATATATATATATATATATATATATATATAAATTACACTTTACAAAATATAGACAATTTATTATAAAAGAAGTATGAATAAATTCATGGATACATGAAATTAAAACATTAAAGCACTTGTATGAATAAAAGACAAATTAGCAAACTTATCAACACAGTGATTTTTTTTTTGTGAAAAACTAAAAAATTTTAAATTGCATATGTTTATAAAATATACTGATACCATCGTTCTATAAAACTCTAAGAAATCACTCATTGATAAAAGAAACTCATGACAAACTAAAGTATCCATGACAAACTCAGTCAAAGATTTCAAAAATTCTCACTCCAAGCACATGTCGCTAAATCAAAGATTTCAAAAATTCTCACTCCAAACGCATAAATGACTCTCATGAAGTCAACATAAATAGAAATTCACACCCCGAAAAGATTGAAAAACTACCAGCATATTTACTACGACTTCCTCTAAGCACATGTCGCTAAATCAGGACAATCCCTAGTTGTACCGCTAATATTCAATTTAAGTCAATTAGCATATGAAATTCATCATATTACGTCCTTAAATAAAACCATCATATGAATTATCTCCTTAATTTAAAAAAAATAGTAGAAGTAAAAACAATTGTAACATAACATTTACTATGATTTCCATCTCCAAATCATCTAGATAAATACAATAATGATAGTCACTTTAACTACAAAGACACTTCACGAACTAAACAACCAAATCTAAAATATTTTTTTTTTAAAATGAACTTTGTTTAAAAATAAGATATTGTTCTTTTAAAAGGACATATTATTTATATTGTTATCCTTTACTTTTCAAGACTCGACGCCTTTAGTTTTTTTAAAATTCTATTTACATTTCAAATCTTTATTTTTGCATGTTTTTTTATTTTTCATAATCTACACTTTTGTTAATTTTTTATGTTATAGTTTCCGTCTAATAATGGTATTAACTTATTATATCAAAGGTTGTTTTAGCAAGTTTTTATATTATTCAAGTTTATCGAAATAAACGTTATTATTTTTTATTTTATTAAAAAATGAATTTAAGTTTAACTTCTATAAAATTAGTTTATATAAGATAAGGTTTGCACTTTTCAATACTTTCAATTAATATATTTACATCTCAGTTATGAAATTAGATGTTTGTGAGTAGTTTAATAGCAATCTAATAAATAATGTCTGTGCACTTATATATTTTTTACTAATGTAATTTTTTATTTATTTAATGATATAATTTACAATTATAATAATTAAAAAAGTCATTGAAGTTAAGATTACAAAAATACATTGCTCATCACACTCGATTTAAAGATTTTAACTATTTTAAATCTTAACTAGTACTCAACTTTATTAAAATCAAATATGAAAAATGTAGACCCTACTGCCACGTACTCATTATTGATTGAATGATTCACAATTACTATATAGTTTTCATTGACTATTATAATTACTATTACATCAATAATTTAACATTAATCATGTGTTAAGCATCTTGTCAGATGTGTGGATTATCATAATCATTTTCATAATGGTGAAGATGCTTCTAACAAAGAATGCTGTAGCCAATAAGAAATTTCACACTTAAGTGGGACCTCTTTATTACTTTTTAATAATTGCATGTTGTGTTAATTTTTATTAATTGCTGGATATAATTAACAACATCAATTAGAACTCAATCACTACCTTGTCGTGGTAGTTCTCATCATAAAAAAAATACATTAAATATACAAATAATATAAATATTTATAAAGAATTTTATCATAATTTTGCTGTAAGATTTTCCAATAAAAAATATCTGTAATTTCTATGTAAAAATAAAAACATAAGCAGTAGCGTAAAAATGTATATTTGTATATATTTGTTTGCTATATACAGATAATTCTACTAAGCAATTACTTACTTTGTTTGAGGTTTTAAAAACATATATTTTATTTTAATGATAGTTTTACAATATTGATAAAATAGTAAACACTGTTAATTACATTCTAATTATTTATTGTGAAACAAGAAAATAAAATAAAAGTATAAATGAGAGAGAATTAATATATGTCATATAAGTATATAAGAAAATTCTTAATAAACTTATGAAATATAAAGTATTAATTTTACTCCTACGTTAATCTGCATTTGTTGGTTATTAAATTGTTGTCATAATTCAAATACTTTTTGTAATGTCAATGTCGAATGTGCAACAAGGTGGTTTGGGTAGGTTAAGGATACTGATATATAATAGTTTTTGTTTAATGTTTATGAGGCTGAAAGAGTTAAAAGTTTAAATGACAACAAATAAAATGAACTTGTATATCTGGTGGCATTTAGAAAGAGTCAATAGTTATTTAATATTGGAGTACTTGATATTAGTCTTATTCATGCTAACTTTAATATTATTTTATATAGTCTTTATGAATTTAATTATAGTAAACAAGGGTCAATCGAACTCAATAATTGATGTTTTAAGTGTCCCTAACCAATGAGTATACTTGAATGAATAATCTTTTAGGCATGTCATGTTAGTATAAGATCTATAGTTTTTACATATATATATTATAGAGTAAATTTAACAACCTTATTAGAATAAACTATGATTTTAATTATCTTGTTCTTCTTCATCAGATTGATTAATCTTTTAAGTTTATTTATCAAAGGTTAAATATATTTTTCGTCACTTAACTTTCAATGAAAATTAGAATTAATTTATTTTTGGAACTTTGGTACAATTTAGACTTTCAATTTTAAAAATGCGTAAATTTAATTTTTTTAGCCAAATGTTAAATTTATTTGACATTTCAAACACGTTTCATGATAGCATTTAAGTTGTTTACATCTTTGAACACATTTCCTCTTCTGTGTTAGTTGAAAAACGTGTTTAAAACGTCAAATAAATTTAATAAAATTTTGTTAAGAGAACTAAAATCATATATTTCTAAAGATAGGAGACTAAATTGATCCAAAATTAAAAAAAAAACTAATTTCAATTAAAAAACTCCTCAATAAAATAGGTTTTTCGAACTTTTTGTCCCCCATCTTATTATCAATTCATTTTTCTTTTGAACTTTACCTGAAATGGGTTTTTCTTCGTGCTATCGCTAGTAATTGCCATAACTAATCAAGATCTACATTTTGCAAATCTTGGACTTTCTATGCAACGATATCACCATTGACAATAAAAAAAAAAATGCAATTATAGCTTTACATTAGTTTAGGTCAAACTCGTACAAATTTTTGTACACATAACCAACTTAGAAGAGATTTGTTCTTTCTTTATATCATCCACCTACGATGGATGCTAGCTAATTAAGTTTTTCTAGTTTTAAATTCAAAATTTGCATGTTACTTTAGACCAAATTTCTTCTTTCCAGCTTTCAAAAATGTACTAAATTTCTTACCCGTATTACACCAACTCCTCCATTTTTCATCTTCATGGTAGACTAAACAAACACTTAGAGGGTTATTCTCTGAATTTGAATTTAATTTAATAAGAGTAACATACCTTTTTTTTTTTCAATACCATTTCTGAGAAACATAATTTCAAAAAACCAAACATGAAGTTACACTTTTCCAACTCTATGCTGTGAGGTGAAATCCACAGCAAAGTTCACCTGAGATATGAAGTAGGTAATTAAAGTCACACAAATTAATTATATATAATGACACAATAGTTATCACTAATTAATAATTAATTAGGAGTGGACGTGGTTAGGGCTACACCATTGTTTAGGTATTAGGCCGGCTGGTTCATCTCAGAAACCCAAATGACTATTACTACTATATTATTATACAAGTCAACTCACAATAATGTATCCAAAAATGCTTCTTTTTTCATCCAACAAAATCATATACATTATGCTAACAAAAAATCATTCAAATTAACACAAAAAGTTTTGCAATATAAGCCAATATCTCTCAGCATATAACCCAAATCTCTGTACCCTGCAAGTACTTTCAAAGGTACGTATATGGTGGAAAACAACTAGCGTGAGTGTAGGAAAAGAGGTGAGACCCTGGGAGACATATATAATGTTATGTGAATAATGGGGCCAACTATGTATCCGTGCACTCATCACCAACTTGAACGATCATCCATATTTCACAGTTCATGCAATGTTTTTATTTGCAGGTCCTGTCAATTGATTCCATCACGGGATACACAGCTTCCAAAATTTTCAACTTCAAAATCTCTCAACTCTCACCACTCACTAACCAGTACAATCCAATCACTCACCACAACTTTCACAATATAATATATCAAAGGTTTTCCTTCACCCTAGTATATACACCAACTGAAATAACAGTGCCATCCACTTAGGTTCACGTACGTATACATACAAACGTTTTGTCATACATATGTTGACCAATTCTACTCATGAGTCTAGAAGTGTTGTAGTTGCCATCAATTGTTCTGTGATAAAGGTCAAGTGAGTCGGATCACAATCGAATCGTGACGTTTGGATTGTCACACTTTTAAGTAAAAAGAGTTGTACCCTAACTAATGACTATAGTTTTTGACTTAGTGATAAGCGCTCGATCTTAACAACAAAAAGTAAACATTACTAAGTGTTGGAAGTTTCACATTAACTATAGATAAAACTAGTTTGGAGTATATATCTAAGTACAGACCTCACTTTACAAGTTAGTTTTGTTAGATTGAGTTAGGTTTTAAAATCTGCTTCTTAATATGATATAATTCACTAGTGCAGAATTCCCATTTTACCTCGCCTTATATGTTTCGGTTGGCCAGGAACCGAAGCATATAATGGTGCGGTGGCATTTTTGCAATTAGAGCCAAGTTTTAGGCATCGGTTCTCTAAATACCCGGAGCCAAAGAGGGGTGTAGGCCACGGTTCGCTCAAAACCGGTGCCAAAGAGGGGTATAGGCCACGGTCCAGTAGGACCCGAAGCCAAAAAGTGGTTGGAAGTCAGGGTATAAGCCTCGGTCCAAGGAGACCCGGTGCCAAAAGGGGGTCAATGGCTTCGGTTCCTCTAACAACCGAAGCCATTATTTAGGGTTTGAAATTCGAGAACCCTTCTTCCTCCTCGCGCCAGTGCCTCCATAGGGTTCCTCTCTCTGTCGCTCTCTCTCGTACGCTCTCTTTCTCTGTCGCTCTCTCTCTCGCGCGGTCTCAATTTTTTTCCGGCAATTGTAGTTCGAGCTCCACCGTTGCAGCGTCGTTCCAGCATTCTTCCGACGACATTCCGACAACACCAGCAGCGTTCTGGAAGCGTCCCGACGATGGCAGCAAGGGCCTTAACCCTGGGCCTTCAGAGCGTAAGTCTTCTCACACTCTCTCCATTCCCATTTTGTTTTCCCCAAAAAATAAACCACTGAATTGAATCAATTTTCCCACCAAAAACAGACGCAAAGTTCTTCACTCTCTTCATTCATTCACTCAACTTTTCAATTTCTCCATTGAAATCGTTTCCACCATGAAATTCAAGGCTTTCGTCACCGACAACGGCGTCAACCGCATCTCCAGCCACAACGACGACCGCATCGCCTTCGCCCTCGACCTCTACATCCTCCTCCGCGCCCTCCGCAGCGCCGTCGCCATCGCCTCCGAGTACTCCGCCTCCTCCTCCACCGCCACGTGCCTCGAGATCAAGCTCGTCAAGAAACTCTCCCCGAACTCCACCCAGTCCATGCCCTTCCTTGGCCTTAGAGTTCTTAGATCTAGAGAATGACACAAGATTCAATTAAGAAAAGGGTTGTGGGAGACCACAAGACTCGATAAATTTGACCAATAGGGATCTTCAAACCCATCTAGAGGATTTGTGAGAGTAGTTAGAGGAACCACATTGATAGTTGGATGTGATAGGGAAAATCTCAAGACCTGGGGACATTGATGATTCTGGTGTAGAAGTTGTGCGATAGAAATCCTGTGGTGGGTATGGGACTGGAACGTAAGAAAAATATTTATCACTTATGGCCTCGGTCCTAATTGACCCGATGCAGAAAGTTGTGTATATGGCACCGATTTCAAAACAACCGAGGCATAAAACTGGGTCTATGGCTTCGGGTGATAACCGAGGCCAAAAGGTGTACCTTTTGGTCTCGCCCCAATATGCCTCGGTTCCAGACCCGAGGCAAAATGTGAAAAATAATCGGGGCAGAAAGCCCTTACTGCACTGGTAAGAGTCGTTGTTAGAGTTTATCCTAATGAAATTTGTTAGATTTATTGGTCTACCTACTATGAAAACGTTGTCAAACACGCTTTAATGAAAGAGTCTTAGTTTTCAAGGTTGGTTATAAAAATATATACTCTTAAAAATAGACATTAATAATTAATAAGTATCGAAAGTTTCACATCGACTAGAAATAAAACTAGTTTGGAGTATATATCTATCTGGGTGCAAACCTCACCTTATTAGCCGATTTTATCAGGATGAGTTAGGCTTTATAGTCTACTTCTTAATGTGATATCAGAGTCATTGTTAGAACTCATCTTTAAAAAAATTGTTAGGTTTATTGTTCCATCTACTAACATACGGTTGTCAAACACTCTTTGATAAAAGAGTCTTAGTTTTCATTTGGTTATAACAACACATATACATGCAAATATGTATATACATGGCTTTTTTGTAGTTTAGGGTCTATTGGAACTCAAATTTGTATAAATGGGTTCGTTAATTTTTTTTTTTTGCGAAAAGATGTCAAGTTGTCAGGGAGAAACGACATTAGAGGCAATGTCGTCATCTCCCTCAACGGTTTCTTAATTTTTTTTTTTAAAAAAGCTGATGCGTAATGCGGAACAGCGGTTTAAAATGAAAAAGTGAAGTCGTCCTCACACATGACGACTTCATTTTTTCACTCTTTTTTTTCCATAATAAATGAATTTTGATTATTTTTTAAGATTTGGAAGAATAATAAGTAAAAAAAATTAATAGAATACAAATAAACATTACATTAATATATTTTAACATTGATTAATAATTAAAATACAATAATTAAGTTAGTAGAAAAATAAATACAAATACAATCAATATAATTTTTATATCTAACAAAATTTGAAAAAAAATTAAAAATTCAAAAAATATTGATAACTGATCCGTTTAAAATAAATAAATAACGAAAACTGAAAAATTATAAAAAAATTAATCAAAACTGAAAAATAAAAAAATAAACAAAACCGTTAAATTAAAAAAATATCTGAAATATTTGAAAAATAAAATAAAAAAAAGAAAAGGAAATAATTAAAACTGAGAAATTAAAAAATTAAAAAAAATAAATAAAAAGTGAAGTCGTGGACAACTTCACTTTACTATTAAATAGAGACATTATGTGACGCAAAACATTCATTTTAGAAAAAAAAAAAAAAAAAAAAAAAAAAAAAAAAAAAAAAAAAAAAAAAAAATAAAAAAAAAAAAAAAAAAAAAAAAAAAAAAAACAAAACCGACCTTGGAGTCATTCTCCCAAATAGCGACTTGATCCATTTGAAAAAAAATAATCAAACGGACCCATCTTACAATTTTCTGGTGGGAGGAACCTGAAATAAATAAATAAAAAAAAAAAAAAACGTATATACATATATAGTTAATGCTTTGATTGAGTCGTTAATTTTACACTACTAAAGACAAAGAAAAAAGTTGTCTATATCAGGCTACGTAACTGGGACGGAAACATTTAATTTCAAGGATTTAGATTTTGTTGTTGCCTAGACAAAACAAACGCAGGTCTAGTCTGAGACTTGTCTCTTATGAATCACATCCTAAATACATATAACATGTTCATGAATCATTATCTGCATAAGTTTATCCAAGTGTATAACAGCTCACACTCTCAAGAATCTCCATGTTTCATGTGAGGTTAATTCTATTAACTAATATTATCATCCACCAAAATCTTCACATGTAGGGTTCAACCTCTTTAATAACTACATATTTTATCATTGCCTTAGTTTATAATAACAGTTTTAAGTCATTTTACTATAGCTTGACAGACATGTAGGGTTAAATGTGTATACCTAAACAGACATTAATTATACGACATTGGTTTTTTATTATAAAGTCATTAACTAATCTTTCGTGTATAATAAGGAAGTCCCTTTTTTATGGGAGAAGATACATAAAAGTATTTATAATTAAATAATAACAAGTTGAGTCTTAATCATAAAAAAAAAAAAAAAAAAAAAGTCCTTCCTTGCCTTAAATTTTCAGAATGTTAGTTATTGGCAAATTGAATAAAATTGCAAGTTCTTTTTTTCTAATTAATTAATTGTTAAGACCAATATTGTGTATATTAAATGTTCCAAGAGTATAGGATCTAGTTGAAACCATGTTGTCATTGGACCATTATATATAGTATTATTCTATATAGGGGCGGGATATTTAAACTACATTTTTCTAAAATTTAAAATAAAATCAAATCTATAGAAAACTTTTTAAGTTTAGTAAACTTCCTCCTTCTTCACATTATAAGTAGATTATTACATGAACTGAAAAAATATATAAGAAATAAAATAATAAGTATCATAACAGTTGAAAAATACTTATATAATTAATATAACAAATTTTAAAATAATGACAATAATAACGATGGTAGCATTAATGAACACATGAGAATGAAGCAAGAGTGCATTGTATTGTTATCATAATTTGATCCTAAATAAGTTAATTAAAGCAAACTTAGCTTTGTCTTAGTGTCAATATATATTAATGCATAGAATAACATACAATATACAAAGCGTAAAAAACCTTATATAATATAATTAATCCATTGTCTTGTTTGTTCTATCTTCTCTAAGCAAAAAGCATTTGACAAACTGAATTATTCTCTTTTATCTTGTGAGTGGATCTTTACAATCCAATGCTTATGCTTTATTATTGAATCCAGAATCTCACGAAAACAATAAGCACAGAAATCAAGTTCTAAGTCTAAGAAAAAGGTGAGAAAATGTTGTTCCAAAAATGTAAACCCTAATGCAGAGGCAAAATCGAATTGCATTTGTTGAAGGTGGCGAAAATTCTTGTAGCGCCCACAATCCTCACCTACCCTTCTTTACGTCACCATCCAAAGTACCTTTGCATAATTATTATGATTCTCACAGTGAAAGTTCGATTCACCTCAAAATCAAACCCTTCTCATTACCCTTTTTGCCTATATTCTCCAGGTGAAAATCAAAACCAATCTTTCTCCACTCTTCCACAAACCCTAATTATTCATACATCAAATCCTCAATTTTATCAAATTAATTCTTGAGAATGATAATCTAAATTTTAATATTTATCTATATATATTATTAGATTAAAAAAAATAGATTTTTTGTTTTCACCATAGAATGTGGCATTGTGTTTATTAGAAGAAAAGGTATATTATTATATAATAGAGAGAATGAAAATGGAAAGGAAAAGGCTAGAAGGTGTAGGAAGAATGATCCGTTACGTGCATACGTGTATGATTGGATTTATTGAGGTGATTTGGATTGGACGTAAAGGAGTTTGTCATCATGTGTTTGGAATGGCACCAAGATGTGTGTGGAGTCATCTCGGTCGTACACGTGTCTCTCCTCCTGTCACCACACATCACACTACAGTGTTCCGAAACCATCAAAACAACGGCTTCCGATGAAAAACCACTTCCCCAAAATTTGAAAAGCGGTTTCCAAAGAAGAAGACAAAGAAAGAAACATGTTAATGAACACTTTCCACCACTTTCACAGTCTCCTTCATCCTTCACAGACAGACATGCTTCTTTCAGAACCATACCATGCCCAATTATCGATATATCCAACCAACCCTATATTATACATAAATTATGAAAATAAAATAATAATACATATATTGAATTTAATATATCTAAAATTAATTTTTTTGTAAATGTTAAAATTATTCTAATGATGCAGTAGTTGACATTCAGTAATGTTTCTAAAATATTCTAATTTATTAATGAAACTATTTATTGATTTTTTATATTATATATTATATATAGTTTAAGAGAAAAAAATCATTAGCACATGTTAGTTTGATTCTAATTGAATTGGCAAGAATTAAATGTAATTCAAGTTAATTCAATGACGCAACTTAAATAGTTAAATGTAATTGAACTTATTTTTTTCTCACATGCATACTATTTGAAGTGATTTTCAAAAGTGAATTTTATTATATTATATACAAATTTAAAATAAAATAAAACTGTGTTATATTGGTCGTTGTTATTTCTTTTAAACTTATTTCACTAACTTCCATGATAAAGTTATAAAAATACTTATTGAAGTTAATATATTTTTAAATATTATTAACACAAACACTTTGTATTGACTACTTTAAAATTATCGTTAAGTATTTAAAAAGATCGGTTCTGAAATATAATTTAAACTAAACATAAATAAATCAGTTTTGTCAGAGTGTAAGAAATTTTAATAGTGTGTCAAATTTCAAATATATAATGTTTAATTGTATGAGTCTGTTATTGTGTTTGTTGAATTGGAATTGTAATTGATTTTAATTACATTGTTACAAAAGTCTTAATTTCAAGTTCTAATTTGTTTAAATTAATTTGTAATCGCAAACACTTTAGATTTTTTTTTTTTTAAGGTGATGGGAAGTAATTAGTGAGAAGTTTGACACTGAATATGAACATATAAATTTAGTGAAAGTGTGTGACTTATATAAACTTAGAATAACTTAAGCACTTAGAAATATAAAAAATCATTCACCCTTACTTAACCAAATGATACTATAACTAAGGAAGTGTTGAAGAACGAGTGGTGTTACATATTATGCTAATTACAAATTTTTTATTTCTTCTGAAGAAAATGAGTGAAAGGAAATAGGGTTGAGTCATTTCCATTTACTAAGTTGGGATTAGCATTATGACGATTAAGATGATAATTATTGATTTGAATCTAAACTAAATTCCAAATTACATAAAAGCTAGCTAAATAAAAGTGTTCTAGAGGATACTTTTTCATATTCATCATCTTGCATGCTTCATCTTTTGGGTCCCATAATAAAATTGACATTCAAACCCTTTTTTATTTTTATTTTTTTCCTTTTTTTAGCTTGAGGATAAACTAAGGTTTCCCTGGCTAATTTAAGTTCAGGAAATAAATCAATATCTGCACCTCCATATTTTCTTACTGCACCTCATAAGAAAGGTGAAAAATTGTCCTCATCTTCTTCACTCATCCTTTTCCACTACAATTCCACATTTTCCTACACCTCCATCTTTTTCTTCCACCTGCACCTCCATCTTTTTCTTCCACCTGCACCTCCATCCAATCTTTTTCTTCTTCCACCTCCACCCTAAAAAAATATTCACAGATGTCCATTAAAACAAATGTAAATCACAATATATGAAATGCAAAGAAGACGATGAAAATCAATGATAAAAAACGTGAAATGTAAGTACAATTTCACAATTCTTGTACGTTTCGAATCGTACGATTTGTAATACAAAACTATATTACAAATTGTATAATCCGAAAAATAATTTTGCATTATAGTGAATGTAATTTACATGATGGATCGTACAATTCAGAATATAATTTATATTTTTTATTGCATTCTAAATTTATATTACAAATAATCCGAAATGAAAATTTATATTACGAATTATACCATCTATGATGTAAATCCAAAACACAATTTATGTAACGAACTATATAATCTAAAATACAATTTTTCTTTAAAAATTCAATCCGAATATATACGGACTGCAAAATCTAAAATTATAATTACAACAGGACAGTATTATAATTGAAATTTTGAAAAACAAGGAGCTGCGGGGAGAACGTACTGGGGTGCAGGAAGAAATTACCCAATTAAAATATACACATAAAATGGGCCATAGTCACATAATTTATCTCATAATATATTGGGGATTTTTGTCCATATTCTCGTGCTGTTTATTTTGCATTTGCGTTAAAATTATGCTTTGTAGAAAGGTTTGTGTAATTTGAATAAGTTTATGAGACTTTTATATTATATAATCTAAAAATTATTCCTTAAGAAAAAAAAATACTTATAAATTTTACAATGTGGGAAATGTCTGTAATCACCTAAATTAAACGAGAGAACAACCGAGACAGAGAGGGTGGGTATTTAGGGTTAATTTTGCTTTTTACACACATGAGGTGGAGGAGGAAACCATGGGGTGTAAAAAGATATCTCGTAAAATATTTAAGAATTTTCATGCAAATTAGGTTGGGCAAAGCCCAATAGTTTGGATCAACTCAAGAGTTCTTCTCGCCAGTTTCTGCACTTCCATAAATTTCTACATGCACTCTATAGATTATTGTATTCTGAATTGTAAATTTTATATTTCTAATATACAATTTGAAATAATTTTTATATCGCATTACAAATTGAAATTAAGGAGGTGCAGGAAGAAATGATCCAAGTTAGAAGTTTGAATTTATTTTTTAGTTCTATAAAAACTGTATAAATGTACATTTTTTTTTGTAACTTGTAGGATTTTGAAGAGAAGTAATTAAATTTCAATAGATCCCAATTTTGACGAACAAAGAAACATGAGGTATAAAAAGTTGTATTTCAAAAATGAAGGTTTGACAAACTTGATAAGACTATTTTTTTCGTTGGTGACAAAAGTTTTTTGTTATTATTTACACATTATATTTGTTAAGAGAGTTATGTCATCTATATACAATATTTTATTTGAAATACAATTCACTTTTAAGTTAATATGGTTTGAATTGCTTTTAAGCATTATTTTATTCTTTGGAGGTAAGAAAAAAAAGAAACATTTTCCCTACATTTTAAAGAACCTTCCTCTACAAAGGAATAGTTTAAGTTTTCTTTACCAACTTAAAAGTTTTAAAAAAATTCAATGTTTCCTTAAAATTTTGTGAGGTTGGAGGTGAAGTTCATCTAGTATTCCTATTTCAAATCACCACATACTATTAAGTCATAGTAGTGTCTTCCTCTAATTTAAGGAGAGAGAAAAAATAAACTAAAAAAAAAAAAAAACATGTGGACTTAGGTTTTAGGTGCTGGACATAAAAGAAAAAAAGGACATAAAGATGATATTTCTTATGGTTTAACTATGTATAACTCTAATATTTTATGCACGTTCTAATATATTGTCAAAAAATTTTAAAATTGAATAAATTTATTTATCACTAAATATATTGGATTTTATTTGATAATGCAATACGACAAGTGTACCGGTCACAAATAACAAGTGATAAATATCGCTTTTTTTATGGGACTTGTGCAACACATGACAATTCTTATAATCCATAATTCAATTAGACAACAAAGGTCACAAAAGCATGATAAACTCTTTTTGGTATTTTTATCAAATAGTTGCTGCAACAATTTAATATAAAATATTTACAATTGTCAAGATTAGATTTCATACCACTTAATTCTCATGCATTTATAACATCTCAATTTCATATTCAAGTCAAAATGAACTCATCAACATACTCAAATCATATTCCTAATGACTTTGAGCCCATGATAACTCATCAAGTTTCAATCCCGTAAATCCTCAACAAACAACCATGCATTAAGTTCAAGAGTCTTAAGATTATTATATATTTTATCCCTAGATACAATCTTCATTAGATATTTAATTTAATTTCAAGGTTCAAAAGACATTTATCAACACTTCAAGAACCAATAATCAAGCCATGGGATCAAGCCACAACAAATATGAAACATAGAGATCAAATATTCACATAGAAATGGAAAAATATATTTATTAACACCACAATATACACAAGAACTTTGTTGATTAAATCTAATCTCAACAAGAAGGCTTAGATCTCCATAGTGGTGAACCTAGGTTTACAAATTAAAGGAATAGGAAAAGAAAAATAAACCATAGATAAAAAAAACAAGTCTTTTCACAAGATTATTGGCAATTTGTCTACACTCCAATGGCGCATCTTATTCGCATCTCCACTCCCAATTTGTAACCCATCTACATCCTCAAAATCACCATTGATGAAGGGGGAAGCCATATGTTCGTCCAGTAACTTGAATATTGCAGGTCTGAGCTATCATTTTCGCCCAATGAGTAGCTAGCTTTCCCAGCGAGTCAGCCTGGCGCCCAATGGTATTTTTTTTTTGCCATCTAAGGGTGGTCCATGACAATATAGACATGCATGTGAGTCATCTCTCCATGTTTGTAGCGCTATACGCAACTCTAGTGTCGTCCGACGCAGTATTTATCTAGAAATCATTTTTTCTTGCTTACTCATGCTTTTTGAGTTTCAACTTGTTTTTCTCCACCAGAATTATTTTTTATTAACTTATTTCACACACTCAAAATACATATTAAAGGTAAAACAAATACAAAATAACTAAAACATAAAATAATGCAAAAACTCACTAAACTTGAAAGATAAACAAGATAAAAATCATGACGAGTTGATTTTATTCACGAAAACAAACAAACCAAAATAGATAAAAATCAACATTATCATTATTACACCTTATATTAAATTTTAGATATGCAACTCTTTCATAGAAATACTTTTATATTTTATTCTTACGAATATGATTTTTTTTCGACATTTCTAACAGTGTTTTCCTATTTTCCTATTTATAATTTATGGAATTTCTCGTATCAATTATTAAAATTTTGACACTTGTAATTTTTAACAATAGCAATGGACCTCGAGAACTTGGTTAAATCATCTTTCTAAATCATATATAATTTTTATTTAAGCTTAGAACAACATCAATATAAGAACTTAATATTGTATAACAAATCAAGAATCTTAGAACAATAATACTAATAAGAATACTGTCAGATGTTCGATAAAATAAGAAAACAATGCAAAACATTATGAACTTATTAAGCACTTGGAAGAATGGAAGAGAGTTGTGCCAAGAAAAAGAGGCATATGGTGAGAAAATAAAAAAGTGAAAGGAAGAGGAAAGAATTTGTAGAGTTTTGTGTAATAATTGAGGGAGAATTTACATTTTCTTTTATTGAATTTCAAATTCATTAAAATAACCTTGTTATTATTATTCATTACATTTAAGGTATTATATATCTTAAATTATCTGTTTTAAAATTTATAATTCTTTCACCGTTTTTTCAAAGGTTAAAGAGAAAGATATATTCTTAATCTTACTAAACGAGGTAAATACTATTGAGTATCTTACAAACTTATATGTATCGATATATAACACAATTTCAAAATTATTATTTCATTCTTATATTTTCTTCTACGTCATTGAAGTATAATTGATCATTATTTTATGGTAATAATAAAAGGATCAATAAGTAAGTCAAATCTTTATAGAGTAATTAAATAAATATAAATTCCATTCTAAAATGATGGATTTTGATATATAAAAATAAAAGTAATATGTTAGAATATCTCACCAACAACGTATAACAATTTATTTATTTATAAGAAAAAAAAAAGGATTGACTTTTTCCAAGGTAGTTAAATTTTAGGTTGCATCGAACTGTACTAAAGACGTAGTTAGTTAAAACATTAAAAAACACATTTTTTATTCTAATTCGAATTCATTCCTTCTAGAATTTATGTAATTATTTTATCTTTCTCTAATTGCCACCTCCATCCTTTTATTCAAACTTTCTGAGATTTTTTATTATAAGAAACGTTCAAAGTTCAAACACCAAAGTCTAAGCCATCACAATTTATCTACCCTTTCATGTCCTTTACCAAAAACTAAACATCACACCCTCTTTCCTCTCTTACATTCAAAGCTACACAAACCAATACATTTTATTTTTCTGACAAAGTCTTTAACAAGAACTTACAAAAAAAAGGTTTATTGATTCAAGCACATTCTTTTAGAAATAAATTTGTGTATATGATGGTAAAGATTTTTTTATTTTATTTTATGTATCGGTGTTTCTTGGAGACTAGGATTTGATACCTGTGTAAATTTTTCTAATGAATCAAATTTATTGGATAGGAGTTTGCTTACATTGAACTAACAAATTTAATGTTTTTTAATTTGATTTTTTCCTTGTCTGAATACTTATGTATTACTTATAAAACAAATTTCACAAATCAAAGTCAAAAAATCCTTAAACCACTAGCCACTTGCTTAATTTTAACTTCAATCAACAAATCGTGTACTTTTTTATTATTATAATATTTTTTGTATTTTGTTGTTGTTAAAGATGAAAAATGGAGGAATCAAAATAATGACAAAGACTAAAAATTTACGAAGAAGAGAACAGTAATAATGGATTTGCAAATAACCACTAGTCAACGATGTTGTACAAGTAACCATATTATGGAACCCACCGCTAGCAAGGAAAATTTATTTGAAAAGGTTGACTAATAGTTTAACTCTTGACTATAGCTTTAAGAACGTTGACTTTCACCCTCAACTGCAAGAACTAGTCAAACTTTAGTTTATTTTGTTTTCAAAACGTCTAATTTCAATAAAATATCAGTATTTTTAGAATATTTATATGTTCCAGCATAAATTGTAATTAACTTTTTATATTCTTTTTATATTTGATAATAATAGTAAAAAAAACGAAACTCGGTGTTGTCGAAGCTCAAGAGGAGTGATCCATTTTGCTAAGTCAACAAAAAAATTAATTAAGTTTTATGTTTATTAATTCTGAAACCGTGTAAAAGAAATTATAATCACTAATAATACGGTGTATATTAATTAATGCAAATTTAATACTCCATTCAATGGTTAACAAACATCTAATAGATTTGGTCAAACTTCGCGGCTTGCTTTCGTTTTTTTTATTTACTGGGCTTTATTGGACTTTTTTATTCCTCGCGAATTGGGCTAAATCGGAGACTCTTAAGTGCTACCCTATCCTTCTTTGGATTAAAAATTAATTTAATTTTCATTTTAAACTCTTGTTCCACTTATTTAAGAAAAATGAAGGTACTGAAAATAAATATTTTTTTGTAATAAGTTAAATGAACATGCATTTTTCATTAATGCTGATTCAGTCAATTTCATTACTGCATATTTTATTTAGTTTTTAATTATATAATGAGTGTTGAGTATACTACAATTCAAATAACAGTATTATTTTGTAGTGAATTATTATTACTTTTAATTATTCCTGAATTTTTTTTTTGGAAGTAATTATATTGAATAAAAATAATAGTTCTTTTATTATTTTGACAAGTAAGTGTGCAGCGTATATTACAGCTAACTTTCAAACACAAAACAAAGTGGTGTTTTGTACACTTGTTAACTTCTAACCAGACAAATATTAATTTCAGATTTATAGAATCTCTAGAAAATAAAATTTATCCATCTTTTAAAATCAGTTGTTTTAAAAGTGAATTTTATTTTAACATGTGACCTCTATAATAATAATAACTCGAAAAAATAAAATAAAAAACGGTAATAATGTTGATGGAAATATTTATTAAAAATATTTATGTGACTGAAATTCAGTAGAAACTGTGTTTATTTTTGTGTGCTAAAGCAACCAATATTTTCTCCAGTTTCTGTGGAAGCTTCCAAAGGCAGCTGTAGCACGTAAGCAGAAAGCACACACAGTATGACCAACAACAACACTCTCTTTTAAATAACACAAACAACAAACCCTTTTTCTCACTCTTCATTCGACAAGATGAAGAAACACCATCATCACGCAACCCTACTCCTCCTCCTCCTGGTGGTGGTGGCGGTGCCGTCAATTCCAATCGCCGTCGCGCAGTCCCAGCCCTCGCCCAATGAATTCACCGATCCAAACCTAAACAACTTCAACCCCTCTCTGGCCGCAATAATCGTCATATTAGTGGCGGCGCTTTTCGTCATGGCCGTTTTCTCCGTCTACGTACGCCACTGCGCCGATACGCCTCCCAACAGCGTTAGGCCTCTCACGTCCGCACGCTCCAGAAGAGTCGCGCGTGGCCTTGACCCCGCCGTCATTCAGACCTTCCCCATTCTCGAATACTCCGAGGTCAAGATCCACAAGATCGGAAAAGAACCCTTGGAATGCGCGGTGTGTTTATGCGAGTTTGAAGACGCCGAAACGCTGCGTTTGATCCCCAAGTGCGACCACGTTTTCCACCCCGAGTGCATAGACGAGTGGTTGAGCTCCCACACCACGTGTCCCGTGTGCCGCGCAAATCTCGTTCCGGCGGAATCTCAGGATTCCGACGCCAACAACGCTGCTGCTGCAGTTCCCGATCCGCAAATGTTAACGCCGGACCTTGAAGCGCAAAACGACGCCGTGGAAACCGCGCCAGAGCAGCAGAACTCGGACTCTGACCGTTTCTTGACCGAACCGGAAGTTCTTTCTGTGGAGAAAACGCTGAAACGGAACCGCACGCGTGGATCGCGGTCGAACCGGCCTCGCCGGTTCTCGAAGTCGCACTCGACTGGGCACTCGATCGTCCAACCGGGCGAAAATATGGACCGGTTCACTCTGAGACTTCCTCTGGAGGTTCGCAAGCAACTAATAAACCGGGAATTGCATCGTGCAAGTAGCTTGATCGTGTTACCGAGGGAAGGTAGTTCGAGGCGGGGTTACCGAACCGGAGGAGAAGGGAGTAGTCGGGGGAAACATTCGAGGCGGTTGGACCGGAGTGTGAAATCGGACCGATGGATTTTCTCTGTAGCTGCGCCGTTTTTCGCTAGGGCGCTGTCTATTAGGTCCCCCAGGGTGCGGAACAACGATGTTGAAAGAACGTCGACGTCATCCACGGCGCCGATTATGTCGCCGAGGGCCGTTGACTCGGCTCGGCCACCGGTTTAACCGGCGGAGTTTGGCCATGTAACTTGTCTATTTTTTATTATTTTTTTTGGCTGCAAAAAATTGTAAAGGAGTGTGTTATTAATAAGTTAGTTTAGCGTGTTGATTTGTGGTAATTTTTATCGTCTCAGAAGTTTAGCGTGTTATTATCAGTGTCGATTGTTTTGAAAAATATTTCACTCAACTAAACACTTTCAACTAATTTATACTTTCAAAAACTTATTTTAACATAATAAATTAATTATTAACTTCTTTTTCTGAAATTATTTTTATCATCTTTAAAGAAGTATTGAACATAAACACTTTTGTTCTTAAATTAAATTAGCGTGGAAAAAAATGTTATTCGATTCAAAATGTTTATTAGCATTTTAGTAAATGCATGCTAATTAACTGAAAACACTTTAGAACAAAAAAATAATTAATGCATTGTTTAAAAATAAAGAAAATTTATTAAAAACAATAAATTTTCATATAAAGAAAAAAAAAGTCATAAATAACATGATTAGAGCGAGACAAATACTCGATTAAATTTTTGGATCTTTAAATAAGATTGTCGCCTATGACGGATACACGTTACCTTGACGCATTAGAAAAGGAAGTAACAAGGAGATTGAGATAACAATAATAACATTAAATAAATATCAGGAAAAAAGTGTGATTATTTCTTAAAAAATAAATCTCCCTATTTTTCTCAAAAGCTTAGGATATAAAATTAAACCAAAGTTTCGCTCTTTTTTTTTTTATCTTCCCTTCTAAGCCTCCAAATAAAAAGTTATTAGAACTAGTTGAAAAAAAGAAATCCATCTGAATATTTTGTAAGAAAATATAATTAATAATAACAATTTCATAAATAATTTTTGCTATATTATATCTTTTAAAAATTTCCATCTCTACATGGATCACTTATACTTTTCCCTTCCTTTTTTGTCTTGAAATTCAAGACAACATAATTTTTCTCGACTCTGGTACACTCGCATCAAGAAATTATTGTTTTTCAATATAATTCCTTGAAAACATTGGAAATTCAGAAAAGTATACAATAACTGAAGAAAACAGTGAATTTAACCTTTTTTTTTCTTTTTCACACTTATTTCTCTCCCTTACTTGTTAAAGAATAACATATTCTATTTGTATTCATATTTGGTTTTTTAAGCTTTTCCCACATTGATTTGAGTTGGCCCCAAACAAAAAGTGATAAACGCGTTTCCGAAAGACAGAGAACAAAAGTATTCCAAAAAGTGAATAAATTCTTTGTCTGCAAGAATCAAATTCCTTTTATTTTGTGCTCTAAATTGAACTATGGCAATAACTACCCACGTTCCTTCTGCTTTTTACTACGAATTTTTGTGATTGGTTTTTGAATCCAAACTAGTGTATGTACACACAATTAGGGATGGCAACGGGTCGGGTCAGACACGGATAGTATGATATCCGTACCTAACCCGCTAAAAAAAAATCCGCCCGTTACCTGCCCGTTTACTCGTCGGTATCCGCTTAAAAAATACCCGCGAATATTTTTAAAATCCACGGGTATCCGTGGATACCCGATACCCGCAAATATTTAAAAAAATATGAATTTTATAAATTTTTTAATATAAAATTATAAAAATAAAATATAAATTAAATTAAATTATAATTATAATTATAATTATAATTAAATT
>Ga0214544_1003966_pt1 | contig 30076 bp, 23 predicted proteins | sample CNSS3metaG_FD_160074 | JGI IMG/M metagenome (GOLD analysis project Ga0214544, IMG submission 160074) | Root nodule microbial communities from cowpea collected in UCLA plant growth center, Los Angeles, California, USA - CNSS3 | ecosystem: Host-associated > Plants > Roots > Nodule | place: USA...
TGCTTGACCCAAGGACTCATCAACATCTTGTTGGAATGCGAATATCTCTTGCTTTCCCTTGTTGACTTTGGACTGGGGGAAGTATTTGTTCAAGAATTTGGCCACCACATCATCCCAGTCATTTAAGTTATTCTGTGGGAAGCGTTTTAGGCAAGCTTTAGCATTTCCCGCCAATGAGAAAGGGAATAGACTTAGGTGGATGGCCTCATCTACTACTTGATGGATCTTCACCGTGTTGCATATCTCCAAGAAAGTTGATAGATGAGTGTATGGATTTTCATGAGTTAATCCATTGAATTGATTACTCTGGACCAAGTGAATGAGAGTTGCCTTCATCTCCATATTGGTGGCATTGACGGTCGGCCAAGCAATACCATTAAAGTTGATAGGGCTTGTGAACGCTGCATAATCTTCCAAAGTGCGTCTTTCACGATCTCTACCATCACCATGAGGATTTTCAGCCATTTCTTCCTCTGGAAATGAATCAAGATTCTGAGGAGTTGACGGAAGAGTTTCTAAAGCAGGAGAGTAAAGGGCAACTTGTTGTGCTTGAGCTCGTCGTCTCCTTATGGCACTATTGTTTCTACGGGCAGTTTTCTCTATCTCAAGATCAGCAAGGAGTGGTTCTAAAGACACAGTCCTCCTTGTACAGATCCTACCCTGCATACACTAGAGAGCAATAAAAAAGACAAGCTCGAACTACAAGTTAGCCCAAATAATGTGTGTATAAAGCTAAAAAAAATAGTAAACATTAAAAAAAGAATTAAGTCTAAATAAGTCAAAAAATCACACAATAGTCAAGTATTAGACATGGCTCTTCGGCAACAACGTCAAAAACTTGTTAAGACTCCGGCAAGTGTACCAGGTCGAGCAAGTAGTAACCGGTAAGACCAGGATATCGTTTCCCAAGAGACTCATGTATACTAAATATTTGGGTAATTAGCGACTAATTTAAACTAAAGAATGAATCCATATTTTGAGTTTCATGTATGAAATTAAATTTTGCATAAATGATTAAAATTGAACTTTGGAAGTTAGAGGCACTTAGTGAATGGAAAAGATTAGAAATGATATGAACGGATATTGTCGGGGTTAGAATTCACAAACTATGCTCTCATGCAACTACAATTTTACACCCTCTAAATTAATATGCCAATGCCAACCCACAATTTTACTCAAACCCTAATTCCTTAATGGATTAAGCCTAAATTTCCTTATTAAGAGTCAATTCCTTAAACTCTTAATAACCAAATTTGCTTTATGCACTAAGGTTTAATACAACCAATGGGTCAAGCCTTGTTCCTAAGTATAAGCTCCATTGAGTTTTCTTGTTCCAAATCAAGGTTTCAAAAGATATTTCCACACCCAATGAACCAAAAATCATTCAATGGATGGGTAAATCAATGCAAGCATTAAGTGAAGAAACAAGAAGACTAGCATTCAATGAAAGAGGCATTTATATATTCAAAGCATTGCAATTACATAAGAGTGCAGTGGTTACATCTAACCCCAACAAAAATGGGTTTAGCTCTCCATTGTCATGGAGAGCTCAAGCTTGCAAATGGAAGAAATGGAAGAGAAAGAGATACAAGGAGGAAGAAGGAGTCGTGCCCACAAGCCCTAGCACACCTCCAAGCTCTCCAAAACGAGTTTGCTTACGCATCCCACTGCCAAAGATCGTTTCCCCTCGAGAATCTAGAAGAAATAGGTTTAATTTTGCAACATTAGCTCAGGTGCCGCTCAGCGTCATCCTCGCACCACTCAGCGTCCAAAAATTGCGAGCCAATCAACGCTCAGCGCTGGCTTCTGGCGCTCAGCGCCCAAAAATGTGAGAAGAATGGCGCTCAGCCTTGAACTGCTATGTTCATATCTTCAATTTTGGCTTTTTTTTTCTTCTTTCTTCTTTGGTTGACAACTTCTTTGGGTTGAGACAAAAGCTTCCTATCGTTAAATTGGTCACAAAAGTGGGGATTAGTGGTATAATTATATCTATGTAACCCGTATTGTATTTATTCACAAAAGCAAAGTAAAAGTGAGGATTAAGTGGGTAAAAAGCTCAAGAGGAGTTGGTTTTGTTAGCAAAAGATAGCCTAGATAATGGTAAAAATATACATTATCACACATGCACATCTACTACTGTTTTTGCACCAAAATAGCAAATACCCAACTATAGATGACATTGATAGAGCAATTTCAGCTGAAATTCCATGTCCACTACAAAATCTAAAGCTACATCAATGTGTTAATGAACATATGATTCATGGACCTTGTGGAGTAGTCAACAAATCCCTTCCTTGCATGAAGAATGGTAAATACTCACGCTTCTACCCAAAAACATTTCAAAGCATTACAACTATTTCAAAAGATGGTTTCCCACACTATCGTCGAAGAGACAATGGAATATGTGTTGTAAAGAATCATGTTTCAATAGATAACCGTTTTTTGGTTCTGTATAACCCAAAGTTATTACTTAAATATCAAGCTCATATCAATGTTGAATGATGCAACAGAAGTACTTCAATCAAGTACTTATTTAAATACATCAACAAAGGTTATGACAGGATAACAGTTGCTATAGTTAATAATAGCAATGAATTTGGTGTTATACATCAACCATCAGATGAAATCAAACAGTACCTTGATTACAGATATATATCGTTATGTGAAGCATGTTAGAGGATCTTTTCATTTTCGATTCACGGAAGAAACCCATTGTAGAAAGATTATTTTTCCATCTTCCTGGACAACAAGCAGTGTACTTCAAAGATGATGTTTATATTGATGATATCATTAGAAAGCCAACTATTGCAGAGTCCATGTTCACAAGTTGGATGGAATGTGACAAAAACTACGAAGATGCTAAAAGCTTAACATATGCACAGATGGTATCAAAGTTTGTATATGTAAAGAAAGATAGATGTTGGAAACCAAGGAAAATGGGAAACACAATTGAAAGACTAATTCAGGTGTCGTCCAGTACAGGAGAACTTTTCTATCTAAGAAGAATGCTAACAGTAGTAAAGGGGTCACTATCTTACGAACAAATCAGTACTGTAGACAATATATTGTATCCTACATTTAGAGAAGCCTATGAGGCATCCAGATTTTTAGCAAATGATAATGAATATGTAGAAGCCATCAAAGAAGAAAATGATTGCGGTTCTGGACACTACCTAAGAAAACTTTGTTACAATGCTATTATCTAACAGTGTTAACCAACCACACCAACTATGGGAAAAAACTTGGCAATGGTTGTCTGACGGCATACTATATATGGAATGAATAAAAGCTTCAAATCCAGGTACTGTAAATTTTATTTGGCCGCTTTAAAATCTTAACTAATATTTTAACATAAACATTTGACTAGCTATATTTGTATGCATGCAGAACAACAATTAAGCAATGACATCTTGAAGAACTTAACATTACTGCAACTAGAAGAGATGTTACAAAGAAATAGAAGAAGCCTAACACAATTTCCATTTATGCCTTATCCTGATGGTTTTGTTACAGCTATTATGGAAACATGTTAATATACTCTGAAGTGGATTATAATGTTGTAGATGAACATAACCTATTTCAAAAATATTACACTTCCATGAGAGGTAAATAATTCTTACCTAACTTGCTATACTAAAATTGTACAAATTATATAGTCATTATTGATTTATGAGCATTTAATGAGAGGATTAAAATTTAACAGATGAATAAAGGAAAATTTTTGAAAAAGTCAACCAAACTGTTGTTAACAATATATGAGGAATGTTCTTTTTGTATGGATATGGAGGAACTGGAAAAACTTTCATGTGGAGTACTTTATCTTCAACATTACGTTCCAAGGGATAATTGTATTAATAGTGGCATCGAGTGGTATAGCATCTCTTTTGTTATCAGGAGGAAGAACAACACATTCTAAATTCAGAATTCCAATCCCAACCATAGATAACTCAATTTGCAACATAGAGCAAGGATCTAAAGCAGCGAAATTATTGAAAGTAGTTGATCTTATTATTTGGGATGAAGCACCAATGGCATACAAATTATGTTTTGAGGCATTAGACAAAACTCTTAATGATGTAATGAAACACCACAAAAAATCGAATTCAGTCTTTGGAGGTAAAGTTGTAGTGTTTAAAGGTGATTTTAGACATATACTACTTGTCATTCCTAGAGGGACTCGGTCAGACATTGTAAATGCAACAATCAATGCATCATACCTTTGGGAACATTGTCAAGTTATGACACTAACCAAGAACATGAGACTACTACAAACAGGTTTAGAAACAAGTACAGCTTCAGAAATTCAATAGTTCTAAGATTGGATAGTTAAACTTGGTGATGGTTTATTATGTGAACCAAATGATGGAGTAGTGGATATTGAAACACCACCAGAATTTCTGATTTCAGATTTTAATGATCCAATCAAAGCAATAGTATCAAGCACATATCCTTATCTATTACAGAACTATAGCAATGCTAATTTCTTGAAGAGTAGAGCAATATTGGCGAGTCGAATAGAAACTGTTGAAGAAATCAATGAACACATATTATTCTTAATTCCTGGTACATATCTATATATATTTACACAGTTCATATATATTATGTTTGTATTATATGTCTAATGACGATTATTAATAATACTATGCAGGAGAAGAGAAAGAATATCTAAGTGCAGATTCAATTGATAGATGCGACAATCCAGTGAATGATGACTACGACGTCATTACTCCAGAATTCCTAAATTCATTGACAACGTCTGGAATACCCAGTCATAAAATCAAACTGAAAATACGAGCACCTATAATGCTTCTAAGAAATTTGGATCAAGTAGAAGGCCTCTGTAATGGAAGCAAATTAATTATTACAAGATTGGCAAAACATGTAATATGAGCAAGGAATATTACTGGAAACAAAGAGAGAAATGAGGTTTACATCCCACGTATGTCTATGTCCCCATCTCAATCTCCATGGCCATTAAAGTTGATCAGAAGACAATTTCCTATTATGTTATCTTATGTTATGACTATAAACAAGTCATAGGGCCAATCTTTATCTTATGTTGGATTATACTTGCCAAAACCAGTATTTAGCCATGGTCAGTTGTATGTTGTTGTTTCTAGAATTTAGAGTAAATTAGGATTAAAGATCTTAATCTATGATAATGACAAAAAACCACAGAGTTGTACAACAAATGTTGTATTCAGAGAAATATTCCAAAATGTATAACAAATTAAAAATGTGTTAACTTTGATATCTAAATTATGATGATTATATAATATTTGCGGTTTATATATCTAATTCGTATAAAATTAAATTAATTACCATCAACCTAATAAAATGTTTAAGCTATCTAAATTAGCTTTTCGACAAGCTAATGAAACCAGTCTGGTATATAACATTATACAAATTAGACTGAACTAAACAGATATACAAAGGAAGATTTGAAAAACCATACCTGAGGACTAAATATTCAAATGAACCATAAAAACCGAAAAAATTCAAGGATAATTGATTGTAAAATCGTAACTGAAAGAGGTTACAAAATAACACAAATCGAAATGCAAATACAAAATATCAAAACTCACAAAAAACATACCATCAATCTTCTTTTTTATTCTCCATTCATTGATAACATTATGTTACAAATTCTATAATATACTTCTAGGAGAAGAAAACTGCCTTATCATTTAAAGCAATATCAACCGTCAACCAACCCACAAAATAATAATAAATAATGTAGTTATGAACTCAACACTCACATTTGGTTTTTCTATTCAATGGAGACAATCTACTCATTTATAAATGGGTTAAATATGTTTTTGGTCCTTTAAGTTTCAGTGAATTTTGGAATTAGTTCCTCTTCAAAACTTTATACCAATTTAGCCTTTCATCTTTAGAAATGCGTGAATTTAATCATTCTTACCAAATTTTGTTAAGTTTCTTTGACATTTTAATCATATTTTATGATAATATTTGAGTTAACATTGAAAATAAAATGTGTCAAACAGTGTAAACAATTCAAATACTATCATAAAATGTGCTTGAAACGTTAGATAAACTTAACAAAATTCAGTTAAAAGGACTAAATTTACGCATTTTTAAAGATAAAAGACTAAATTGGTCAAAACTTTTGAAGACGAACTAATTTCAAATTTCACTGAAACTTGAGGAACCAAAAACATATTTAACCCTTTATAAATTCAATTCACTATATTCGATCTACAACTAAATCCACCGAAAATACCATACTGATAAATTAATACTTACAAGTGCCAAAATTATATTATCACATAAATAAAATACTAACTACAGGACAGGACATTGTTACCGTATCATATATAATATTGTGTAAAAATTATATTAATCAATTAGTACGTTTAAGATAAGTAGGGGTGGGCAAAAAATCTAATTTTCTTGATCCAATCCACTTTTGCTCCAATCCAATCCATTTATAATCCATTTTATTAAAAATCCAATCCATTTAAAATCCATTTAATGGATCTAGATTTCAATCTAATCTACATTTTATATATTTTATGGTTGGATATCCATTTTATAAATCAAGATTTTTAAATGTGGATAATCCAAAAAATCCAACCCAAATTTTCAATTTAAATTTTTAGTTGGGTTAGATTAAAGGTTGAGATGGACTATGCTAAATTCAGACTTGGATGAGCCTTGCTCGATGACCTATACGAATCGGGCAGGCCCGACGATCATAAGAGGTTCGGCGAGCCTAAAGATATGAACGGGCTAAGCGGACCCAATGACCTGATGAGCCAGGTGGGCCCGAAGACCTGAACGGGCCAGGCAGGTTCGAAGATCCAAACGGGCCAAGCGGGCTCGAAGACCCGAACGGGCCAAGCAAGCCCGATGACCTGAATGGGTCAAGCGGGCTTGAAGAACCAAACGGGTCAGGGACGCCCAAAGACCCGAACGGGTCAGGCCAAAGACCCGAAAGGGTCACGCAGACCCGAAGACCTGAACGGACCAGGCAGGACCAATGACGAAAACAAGTCAAGCAGCCCAAAGACCCAAACGGGTCAAGCAGGCCCAAAGACCCTTATGGACCCGACGACCCGTACGGGCCTGACGAACCGAATGGGCCCGATGAACCGAATGGGCCCAAAGACTCGAATGGAGCGGACGACCTAGATGGGCCCGGCGACCCAGACGGGCCCGACGATCCGGACGGGTGTTACGACCTACACGGGCCTTACGACTTGGATGGACACAACGATAGGAACGGGCCGGACGACTCAGATGGGCTCAACGATCCGGACGGACCTGATGACTTAGATGACCCAGAAGGGCCTGACGACCCGGACGGGCCTGACGACCCTGACGACCCGGATGAGCCTGACGACCTACACGGGCCTTACGACCCGGATGGCACGACGAAACGAACGGGCGCGTCGACCCAGAAGAGCATTACGACCCAGACGGGCCCGACGATCTGAACGGGCCTGACGACCCGAACGGGCCTGTCTGGGTCGTCTAGCCCGTCCGGGTCGTCGGGCCCATCCGGGCCTTAATGACACAAGTTTTAAAAAATTCAATTTAAATTTCTTTTATAAAAAATGGATTCTGGATTTTGAACTTGATCCAAATATTTGGATTGGATTTAAATATTGATCCAAATATTTGGATCTGGATTTGAAAAAAATCCAAACTACTTTTACTAAAAATATGGATTTGGGTCAAAAATCTAATCTAATTATTTGGATCTAAAATAGATGTGGATTGGATCATTAAAAATCTAATCCATGCCCACCCCTAAAGATAAGGGATCATTTTAAATTACAGGACATTGTTATGTTTGAGATAATAGATCTCCGTATAACAAAATAAATTTTACTAAAGCATTATAATAAATAAAATATTTTAATAAACTTATAAAAATTAATCTTAAAATCAATAACCAAAATAACCAAAAAGGACATTCCTACAGTAATTCATAACTTTTAATTATTTTAATTTTAATAAGTATTCCAGAACACTTACAAACATTGATAAAAGACCAATAAACCAGCAAATATTTCAAGAATAGAAAGAACATGGTAGAATAGAAAACACTTCTATTAAAAATGATGACGAAGAAACTGATATACACGAAAAATCTACAAATGAAAAAGCAAACGTCACAAATCAAATATATTTCGCAATGCTGAAAAGACATATTGTAATATCTACACACATTCCTATTTTACATTTATCTAAAAACAATAAATATATTCACGTCAAACAATAAATGTATGTAAATGTATTTAAAAAATAAAACAAATTATTACTATTATTATTATATTTCGTATAATATTAATTTGGTATAAAAAACTATATAAAAAATAAAAAACAATAAATAACTACAATAAATTAAAATATTACTATTATTATTGTATTTAACAAATAAATTATTATTTTTATATTATGTATTTAACACTTTTTTTTAAATATAATAAATACTTCAAAAATTTAACATACAATTAGAAAAAAAAAAACAAAGACCCGTGTCAGATGCTAGTTTCTTTAAAAGAAACTGTTTTAAAATTATATTGGTATACCGACCCCTTAGGATAATCTCTAACTCTCATTGAATGTTCTCTTAAATGTTTTTTTAGTCACATTCAAAACAATTACAAGAAATTCGTCACCTTCAATTTTTTTTAATTTTACAAAGGGAATACATAATTAATAAAAGGAAATTAAATGAAATTCCATGAATTAATATTCGGTATTCATTTATCAACCCAATTAATTGACATAAGTTATTAGAAATGCTCCCTCTTTTTCTTGTCAAAACATTTAAACTATGCTTATAATTAATTAAAAAGCTACGAAATATATTAAAAGAAATCCAAGTTTGATGAATCATTTTACAAAATACATAAACTTGTCTTTCATGATATCAAAGAACAGTTTTCCAAATTAATTTGAAAAACAACGTACATTTTCTGTGAGACTAGCTCCGGAACTCAGTTTAAATGGTTCACCAACAATACTATACATACGGATAAAAATAATTTTCGAAAATGACCTTAAACCAAGTCGGATTCATATGGGTACAAATTTAAAATTGCTAAATCAATACAGCGAAGTAAAAAAATGAAATTTCTTTTTTCAGATACATAAATTAATTTAAATTATTTTTCCAAAATGAATAAATAAAAAAAATCTCTTGACACATTAAATATATCTCAAAAATCTCGACAACATTTAATCTTAATATTAATATCTTGACAGAGCAAGTAAAAGTAACACATGTAAAGAAGACATCCTCCATTATAAGAAGGCATCAAAATTGCTGGAAAAGTCCAAAATCATTTTAATGACAACAAAACATTTTAAATGTAAACATAGAATTGCGGAAAATGAAAAAAAAAACGAAATAATAGGACTATTTCTAAGAGAAAATATAGTTAATTCCAAATAAAGCTTTTTCTCACAAAATGTGTGGTAAACTCTGGAGAATGTCATTGTTAACTCAGCACTCCTCCTTCACTTTTGTTAAGCACTCTTCCTTCACTTTGGTTAAGTGGCTCAGACTTAATGTTGATAGGGCTGATGTAGTGCACAAAGCTTGTAGGGTGCGCACAACCTGCAACAAGACCATAATGTTAATAAGTGTCTTTACAAGGTTTAATATATAAAAAAAAATTATATACAAAAAATAATATTTCAAGGACCGGATGAAAAGCAATTTTAGATAGAAACTAAACAAAGAATTGGCTAGGAAAAAAAATTATATATATATTATATATATATATATATATCATAATTTTTTATTTTACTATTCTTACCTCCTCTTTGCCTATGCTAACTACTTTCTCTTTTAAGTCATGAACGGGGATGTCCATACTGTTCAGCAAAGACATAACAGAAAAGGAGGAGGAAGGAGTCACAACCAAATCATCTGTTGCCATATACATGGTCGGTCCTTTGGCATATCCTTTAACGTTGTTACTTGAATCAGACAAGGGATCCACAAACACCGAAGCCACACAACTTTCTACCAAGGGGTTCACTTTCTTACGGGTGGAAGTTAAATAGCAGACTTTAATTCTTTCAGTAAAGTGATCTTCGATGTTAACGTAACAAAAATAATTGGGGACAACGTCGCACATTAGCGGTAGCAAATTACCCCTTTTGAACTGTGCGGCAAGAACAGGAGCAACAACCTTATTTTTCACTTCCTTTGTGATCCAATATTTGTCATCCAGATCAACAACACTCCTGTACAATCCATCAACACTACCAAAATAACAAAATCCTTTCGTCAAATGTACCGCACCTCCTAAAGGTATAGTCAGCAAACTGAAAAGAAAATCCGCAAAATCCTCGTTTCCTTCGGCAAACACTATCTTTCTATTAGATTTTCTCTGCATTATCTTCACTGTGATTTTACCACTATCTCTTGCTTGAAAATCAGAGAGAACGATTCTTTTCCTTTTCAGTAATCTCTCACCGGGAAGTTTTTCTAAGAACAAATCTGTCAAAACTGTCTTTGAGCACAAACTAAGTCTCAACAGATCCACTACCTGTAAAAAGCAAAAATCGATACATAATCATAATCATACCAACCTTAAACAGTCGTTCAATAAACAATCTTAAGAAACTAATATGAAATGCAAGTACAAAAACCTGATTCTTAGTTATATTCACTGTCATTTCGCTTACAAAAGACACGTTTCTTATTCCACTATTCTGTAGCACATTAACAGTTGTATTCATTGAGTTTGGAAAAACTCTCAGATCGTCCGTGATCATGAAACTGGAATTACTCAGAACAAAACCATCGAAAGAGTCAGATGTTTCAGTAGAAATAGGATTTGCTAGTAAACACTGTTTAATGAGACCTGAGTTTAATCACATAAAATACCAACACTACTCTCAATCCAAAACCTTAAGACAATGAATTTGTGGATCTTTATTTTTATATAGTGCTCTACTTTCTCATTTTTAACCAATATGAGACTTAGACTTCCACTTAAATTCCTAACAACCCCCACATCTGCATCTTTTATTTCTGAAGGTGCTTATCAAGACAGGGCTTTGGTGTCTACAACTGATCAAGTTTTCACATACAAAATACCGAGTGGGTTCTGTGTCGTCAATGTTTATCTTCAAACTCCTGCAATAAGCTTCCACTGAGTTTCTCGGACGCAGTAGCATTTCCTTACACGTATCTGTGGGAAAACACCCTTTGTCGAGATTCTCCACACTTTGATAGAGCGAAATGAGTGATGCAATTTCAGGTGGCTGCGACTTACACCCCTTGCGTACAAGTCTTGCGATGGTTCCTAAAGGCATTGTTAAGAAGCTGCACAGAACATCCACAAAGTCCTTTCCTGCTTCGGCAAAGATAACTTTTCTTTCTTCTCTGAATACTGTGAGCTTCAAGGTAATAAGTTTCTCAGATCCAACAGCAGTGGCCATTGTAATCTACCAATTATCTATACCTTTTGTTGTAAATCGCTTGAAAATATAAATCTCCCTTTGTTTTCAGACAGAAGGTAGGAAAGGTAAAGACAATTTGAAATGTTCATTAATCGTAAAGAAGAGAAACAAGAGGAAGGGCAATATAATTATTATTATTATTATTACTACTATATCTAAAACCGGTCTAAGATGGTCATTTATTTTGAACTGTGTCCATTCCTTTTCGTACTGAAAATTAATACCATGGGTTATGAAGTGACAGGTGCTTTATTATTGTATGGTTACAAGAATAACTCATTATCATATTTTACTTCTAACACGCATATTTTGTCAGTATTTTGTCCAATAACCGACTTAACCAAAAGTTTTACAGATGATTCAATCGTAGCTTTCAATTGTTTTTTCCCTCTATGATGAATATAAAGATGCGGTTGTCCATATTACAAAACTTTACTTTTTTTTTTTATCAGCAGTTATAATCTATATATGTATAATAAAATGACAACCATCAGCAACATTTTAAAAATTTAAATTCATCAATCACAAAATTTAAAAATTTTAAATTTAATTAATACTATCTTCTCTTTTTCTTGATCCAAACAATTTTAATTTTAATTTTCTTTTTATTTTAAATTCATTCAAATGCATCCACTAAATCTATCATTTTAATTCAAACACACCTTAAAAAAAATCTACCCATCAAATTTATCTTTTTAATCCAAACACACCTAAAAAGAAAAATTAAACCACACCTTCAAATTAAACAAGTGCCACTCCATATTTCTTACATGTAGCTTTGTGTGCTTTTAACATTTCTTTTATTGATGCAAACAAAAAATTCAAAAAGTACATTCTCACATAAATATTAATACTTAAATATTATACTTTGTACATTATTAATGAGAACAAATCAATAATAATTTTAAAAAATCAATAATAATTAATAAATTACAATATTTATTGAATTACAATATATTTATCTATAAATAATCTATAAATAACACACCTCAAACCGTCACAAAAAAATAAATTTTAAACCTAAATCAAACACAATAATCAAAAATTTCAAAATTTATTAAAAGGAAAAAAATGTTAAACACACTCCATAACTATTATGTATAAATAATATAGATAATAATTTTATTCTAAAAATTTTGAAAATTAAATTTTCCACTTAATTAAAAATTTATCACTTAACTAGAATTTCATCACTTAATTAATAATTAAACTAATAATAATAATTTAAATTAATAATAATAACTAAATTACAATAATTATTGAATTACAACTATAAATGATAGATAACTTTAAATAATAATTTGATTTTAAGAAAAAATTGAAATTAAAATTCATCACTTAAATACAATTTTACCACTTAATTAATATTTATATTAATATTAATAACTACATATGTCACTTTCAAATTAATATTAGTAACTAAATCTGTCATTCTATTCACAAGAAAAGCTGGAAAAAAAAATAATAACAATAATATTTTAAATAACATTCATGTATTTTTAATTTTTTATATCTAATATAATAATAATTATAATAAATAAATTTTAAAGGAAAACATTTGAAAATTTTGTAGATGTAATCACATTAAAACTACTAAAAATATATAAATATAAATATTTGTTTTCTTTTCCTATTTGTAACAAAAAATGATAACAATTTTCTATTATATCTAATATCTAATGATAACTATAATATTTCAAACAGCACAAAATGAATTGAGATTTTGCTTTTTACATCTAATAGCAATCTTCAACATAAATGGCAGTTTTCAATAAACCATCAATCTCTTCCATATCCTCCACAACTTTCTCCTTTTCTCTGCAACTTTCTGCACATTTTTATTCTCGAATTTTTTTTCTCGGTTGTTGAAACGACATCACATTTTATGCATTTTCCTTGTCTATGTTTCTGTTTCTGTTCTTACTCAGTCAAACAACCTATTCCCATTTCGGGTTTTTCGTGTGTGTATTACTTTTGCTTTTCAGAACTATACAAAACTCTTTTTCTTCTCTCACTTTTAGTAATCCCTGTTTTTGAATGCTTCTTACATTATTCAGTGTTCTGTACAAGGTTTGTTTTGGTGAAAGTTGTATTTATTTTGCTTTGCATCTTCGATTGCAATTCTGAATTTTGGCTGTTAGTGATTTAGGATTTTCAAAGCTCTCATTAATAACATTGTTATTCTCTTAAACTAGTTTTTTGACTTTTTTTTTATTATTGATAATAAATTATAGAAGTGTAACAATTTGTTTTAAAAATTTAATAAAATATAAATCTATAAGATGTTAAACTTAGATAATGATATTATTGAAATGATAATAAACATAAGTCATGAAATACATCATTTAGAACAACAACATTTTACAAATATGCTTAATCTAATCACAACAACAACCATTAACAAAGACCTCAATATTTGGTTCGATAAAATCATTGTTTGTTTAGAAGATAACAATATCACCTTCTTTTAACTCATTTTCAACACAAAATAACTTCCAACCTTGACCTATCTTTGTTGAACTTCTATTCCTATTTGATAATAGGATTTTGCAATTGACTATAGTTTTGGGCCCTATAAGAAACACATATTCTACCTTCTCGTCCCGAGTGAAGTTGGCAAACTTTGATGGCAAGTCCTGTATGATTCAAATTTTATTGTTAGTGCATTAATTAATTTCATTTAATTATATGTAAATTGATATTATAATACTTGAAATGATCAAAAGAATTCGTAAGACATATACCAAGTGACTTGCTTTGCTTTGATACTTTGTCAATTTCACTAAAAATATAGATCTTGTTTCTTGATGACTGATACGGCACATAAATGTTGACAAACTCCTTGGTGTACAACCATCTTTAAACATAATTATGTGAAATAAAGAATTTTCCATATACTGAAACCGCATGTGAGAGTCACTTTTGATGTCATACAAATCTCTCATATTACTCCAACCTTCTATGATTTTTGGGTTATTTGAATCCATGTTATAGGTAACTATCGTGCTCTTACCATTTACATCTACCAAGTGCCACTGTTGAACTAATTCATGTTCATAAGCAACAGCAAAATGTCGATCGACAAATCCAAATGGCTACAAATTAATAAACATAGTAAAAAAACGAACAAATTTATCTCTGCAACGAAATGAAAACATTAACTCAAACAATTATATGAGGGAAAAATCTAGAAATCTTAATGTGCCTGATACAATATGAATCAGGATGATACAATTCACACCAGAAAACACATAAAATAACAAATATCAATGCTTTCCAAAAATTTATTTCTGTTCTTAAATTTACAACATACTTGAGAGCAGATGTAGATGGTGTTGAAGTTCAAAAGAATTCTTCTGTTGTTTGCTCCATATGTACTGGTTTGCTCCATCTCCATTCATGTAATTGTAGAAAAAAATAGAAGGTTTAAATATATGGGTAACTGAAAAGGAGTGTGAATGAATGGTAAAGTTGAAGTTGAGAATGGAAGAGCAAAGATTATCACGTGAAAAAGGAATATTACCTAAAAGTGGCAGCAAAGATGCAGTATCACGTGCAAACAGTGGCTGTAATTGTAAAGTTACTTTATATATGTTGTATATGTTCTTTGCAGATATTTTAATATATAAAGAAACTTAAACAAAAACAATTTACAACTGTAATGCATTTATAACAGTAAAGCCACCTGTACTGCAGTAAGGAATAAGAACATCTAGGTACATATTTTTTCTTGACAATACATTAAAGCCACAAACATAAATAAAAATAACAACAATTCAGAATCTTTATAACTGTTATAATATATGTACTACAACAAACATGGTGTTCAAAATATCAATCTATGACTGGACAATGAAATAATGCTATTCAAAGATGTATCAATGACCATGTATTTTCAATATGGCTGCAGCTAGGCATATTATCATCTGCAATAAAGCAAAGAAATTATAGTTAAAAATACAATAATTGACTAATTATAATAATTTTCTTAAGTAAGTTGTATACCTCTTATCAAAGATTTACAAATATTTCTTTGTAGACCACATTTGTAGTTGTATTGCTTACTTTTTCATCTTCATCCATAATTATAATCTGCAACAAAACAAAGTAATTACAGTTAAAGATACAATAATTGACAAAGTATAATAATTGGGTAAAGTAAGCTGTATACCTCTTATAAAAGATTTTCAAATATTTCTTTGTAAACCACATTGGTAGTTGTATTGCTTACTTTTCCATCTTCATCCAGAATTAAAATTTTTAGTCCTTGCTTTGTTGTGACTCTAGAAATTGCTACGTACAATTGTCCATGAGTAAAAACTGGGCGAGGAAGATAAAGTCCAACTTTAGAAAGAGTTTGTCCTTGACTTTTGTTTATTGTCATTGCAAAGCATAAGGATATTGGAAATTGCCTCCTTTGAAATTTAAACGGGATGCTGGAATCAGAAGGTGTCAAGTTCATTCTTGGAATGAAAATTTTGTCACCAACATTTTTCCCTGTTATGACAGTAGCAGAGATAACATTCTTTCCCAAATCATTAACTTGCAACCTTGTACCATTGCAAAGACCATTTGCTTGATCAATGTTTCTTAAAAGCATAATTGGTACGCCAACTTTCAATTTAATCCTATGATTTGGAATTCCTGAACATTTGATATCATTTAGAAACTCTTGAGTAAACCACTCACCTTGAATTTCTTGATCATCATCAGATTGGCAAGGAGTGTCTGAACTTAAATAAATTTGTTCTTCACCAGGAATCAAAGATAAAATGAAGTCATTTACTTGTTCAACACTATCAATTGTAGGGCAAAGTATAGCACCATCATCAAAGAAGGCAGGATTCATGATATTTTCAATTAGACCACCATAAACAAATTTCACTAAAGAAAGTAAAGGTGTTTCACTTTCTGGAATTAGAAGATCTGTTGGTATTGAAATGTTGGCTTCACCACTTTCATTGAAATTCATATTTCCATCTCCAATTTTAAGAATCCAATCAGCAAATTCTTTTATATGTATTGCACTTTCATTTGAAACAGCACATTTTAACCTCATGTTTTGTGATAGCCTAAGAACTGTGCAATATTGCCACAAATCAAAGTAATTAATTGATGAATTCACAATATCATACATTGATCCCTTTCTTACTACTAGCAAGATTTGTCTAAAATCACCGCCCAAGACAACAACCTTTCCACCAAATGGTTTGTCAGCATTATCTTCATTTGTAGCTCTCATAATGTCTCTCAATGTTCTATCAAAAGCTTGGAAACATAACTTATTCATCATAGGAGCTTCATCCCATATGATAATTTTTGTTTCCATCAATAGTTTAGCACGAAGACTTCCTTGATTGATGTTGCACGTTGATTCATCATTGATTGCTAGTGGTATGCAAAAAGTAGAATGAGCAGTTTTACCTCCAGGAAGCAATAAATATGCAATGCTGCTTGAAGCTACATTAAGCGCAATCATTCCCTTTGCTCTAATAGCAGCTGACAAAAGTTTCCACAAATATGTTTTTCCAGTCCCACCATAACCATATAAGAAAAAGAAATTTCCTACATCTGAATTCACTACTGTCATAATTCTGTTATAAACATGTATTTGCTCATTAGTGATTGACTACAATAGAGAGTGATGTAGCTTCTCCATTTCTTCTTTATCATAATTCAGTTCATCAATAATGAACCTATTATTGAATTTGAAGTAATGAGACAAATCAGGTTGAGGAAGGGAACTATAATCTGTTAAAGATCGCCGATTGGAATTTAGAAGTTCTTCTACTTCTAGGAGACACAGATTGTGTAAATCATGCTCTTCCATTTGAAAACCTACAAAAAAAAAAAACATGTCATGAATAAACAAAATATGGAATAAAGAATGGAGATTATTTATATTTAGTACCTGGTATGTTCAAGTGTTTCCTTCTTTGGTATTGGATACCATCTGGCAATAAATTCCAAGTTGTATCCCAAACAACTTTTGGCTTTGACATTGTATTCATGATTAACAAAGAAACAAATAACCTTCTAAGTTGATTTCCAGATGCAAGATGGCAAGCCTCTTTAATAGCATCAATGAATTCTTTGTCATTTGTCAATAATCCCAATTCCTGGCAAGCCTCTTGGTATGTAGAGAATGTTTTACCATTAATTGTTTTTATATTACCATGTTTAATACAACCTTTTTTTTTTGTCAGTGAGATTCTCATGTAATAGCATTCACCCGATCCTGGAGAAACATATGTTAGTCTTCCAATACTATAACCCTGCTTTCTTGGTTTCCATTGTAAGACCCGTGAAATTTAATTAATTAAATAATTAATTAATTAATAAATGCGGGTAGGAGAATTAATTATGACATTAATTATAAGTGGAATGATGTGGAAAAGTGCTAGCTCAAATGGTTGAGAGTACTTTGGTTTGTGTGAGAGGACTTGGGTTCGAGTCCTATGTATGCCATTTTGCATTCTTATTCATTGTAATTTTAATATAGCACGATCATGTGGTGAAATAATATTGGATTGAATTATGATTGTTAGCATGAAATTTGAATTGGTTAAGTGGTTTGATATTGTTTGGGGAAAATTCTTAGTTGTGGGTTCGAGTCTTGGAGGACGTATATTATACTTTAATTTTTGATATTTTTGGTTTTGGTTTGAATTTGAAAAGTTGAGGAACATCCTAGTGGAAGGGCAGAATAGAGGTGGCTGTAAAACTGACCAATGAATGGGAGTTAACCACCATTAAGTGGTAATCTCGTTTTAGGTTAATAACCTAGGTTTAAGCACACTTTAAAAGGTAAAAAGTGGGTAAAGAGCAAAGGTTTGGCAAGCTGAAAATACACCAGTGAGAGAGAGCACAAAGTCTTTGGGGTTGCGTTGAGAGAGAAGGCTAAGGAGCCAATTGGTGAAGGGAGGACACTAAATCGTCAAGTTTTAAGCGCAGAAAAATCAGGTTAGGGGAGCTTTCTACGTTAATGTTGTCGTCAAGTTTTAAGCGTAGAAAAATCAGGTTAGGGGAGCTTTCTACGTTAATGTTGTTTGGTCTGAATTGTGTGAAAATACTATGTAATTTAAGCATGTTCTGTGTCTGTATCATGGTTTTGCTGAATTCTAGAATTTTTCCAGAATCCGCCTGGCGGGCTATACTTAGCCGCCAGGCGGCTCATCCATTTGAACATGTATTGTGGGGTTTCTGGGTGCAACGCCTGGCGGTGAATCCCTGTACCGCCAGGCGGCTCAAGGTTCGTGAGCTTTCTAGGTTTTTACTAATAAACTACCTGGCGATGATGAAATTCCGCCAGGCGACGCAGGGCTGAGTTTTGGTTTTTGGCGTTCTGGGTGTTATAACGTGATTCTGATCGGAGGGAAATCATGGGTTGGTGAGTTAGGGATGATGTAACATCGTATTTTATTGAGAATCAATATATTAGTAGATGGGATTGATGAAACAGTGTGAATATGATTTTAGGGTTATGGTTGAGAATTTTTAGATGAATCAGGGTTGATAGCGAATTGGTGTACCCACATTGTGAACTATTAGGGTTAAAGTTAGAGGGGGGTGTCCCGATTAAGTACTCGAGGGTGAATGTAATTCTGGAATACAGAAGAAGTTGGTGTTTTTTTTACAGGTCGAGGTTGTTGCTGACTATACTGGGTGAAGGGAGTCATCTTCATACTATTGAAGCAGTGGAAAGGGGTAATAGGATGTAAGAAAGAACGATAATAAATCAGAGTTAGTGTTGATAATTAAGCGTTGAGAAGAGAAAGAGAATTTTGGGTGTAGTTGAGGGAGGATTCTAACGTGAGTGTGGAACCTGTGTTCTAGACCAGTACAGAGTTAGTGGACGTGTACGATAACGAGGGACAAGTTATATTTTATGAATTTCAGGAATTGCCAAATAGTAGGAAGTGTGTGAATCCTAAGTAAGGAGGTTGTGAAGTAATGTTGTAGGTGAGGGGAAACCGTGACTTGAAGGGAAGTAAATGATAGAGTTCATAGAGATAATAGTTGCAAGGGCACATTGAGTATTGGATTAGTGGGACTTGCGTATGTCTAATTCGATAAACCAGTTTACACTTGTACATGATGTGAGGGGGCTTCATCTGTCTGGGAACGTAATTGCGCAAAACCTTTTTGGTGAACTTGAACTAAAATCACGAAAAACCAGTAAAGGTATATTACTGGTGCGACGCCTGGCGGTGGGATTTCACCCGCCAGGCGATAGTGAGGAAACAGTGGGATCATGGTGCAGGAGGCGCCTGGCGGCAGGGAGTTTCCGCCAGGCGACAGCGAGAAAATACGTGACATTTGAACCAGCGTCCGCCTGGCGGCAAAAGGAGTCCCGTCGGGCGGTAGTGGCAAAAATTCGATGGTTCTTAAGGCGCTTAGCGCCTGGCGGTACGTGTCCCCCACCAGGCGGTCTGGAAGCTGTGGCGCCTAGCGGTACGTGTCCCCCGCTAGGCGATTTGGTTGCTGTAAGTCCTAGTTGTTGGACTTTGTAGGGTGTTTTACATGGCTTTTGGTGGTGCTTTAAGGGTAAGATTGTTGGGTTCCTTGAGTTGAGCTCGGAACGTATCCTTTAAGTTGAGTTCGGGATAGGGGTTAGGCACGTACATTCCTCGAGTTAAGCTCGAAATGGCATCCCTCGAGTTGAGCTCGGGATGGCGGATGAACACGAGGAACCCTTGAGTTGAGCTCGGGATGGCGACTGTTGCCGGTGTGAGTGTGCTGGTTGTGGCCAGTACGGATGGGTCCAGTTAGATTGCCCTCCTCAGTTGATGACTGACGAGTTTGGTAGTCTTGGGACATTACGGACTATGTTCGTAAATGGGAACTCCGCCTAGCGTTACGGTGTGTGATCCGTGGCATTGGTTCCCGCACGTGCTCTGTCGGTTGTGGCCGATAGGTTTGGCAGCAAATTACCTTCAGGTAATCGCTAGAAGAGGTAGAACCTGAATGGTCTGGTTGTGGCCAGACGTTAGAGAAATTGGTTAGGAGATGGTACTTTGTTAATTGTGGAAGCTTATATATGTTAAATTGATTATATGATATCTATGATGATGTATGTTGTTTTCATAAGCTCACCCTATCTGCTTGTGTTTGACGATGATCGTGTACGCGGTACACGGGAGCAGATGATGTTGATGCAGGTGGAGCCGGTGATGCTTAGACGAGAGTGGGGGTTCTACTGGGAGAAACTTATTATGTTTACTTTATTTACCTTTGGAAACTGTTGTAAACCCTGATGGGTGAAACTATAACCATGTTATTTCGGTTTATGGATTAGATGTTTATAATCATTATGCGAACATTTAATAAATTTTAAATTTCCCGCGTTTTTGGGAAATGAGGTTATTCATAAATGCGATGTCTTTATATATTTAATCGTTTTATTTATTTAAACTAGTAATATCCTGACGGGATGTTACATCCATTGTCTTTGTTGAGACATCCAAACAAACTTTGTTGGAAATTCAGCATAGGTCAAGTTCCTTCCTTCCTCATATTTTTTGTTAGCTTCAAACCAAGCTAGAAACATGGTATTGATGTTGCCATTCCTCTCCAATACATCATCAATTCTATCATCATCTTTAACTAAAACTGTTTGCTGATCTTGTAGGTGAAAAGTTAAACGCTGAACAACAGGCCATCTGTGATGGATATCAAATCCATAAATTCTCCAAATTGCTTCACATGGAGATAAATATCTACAATCATAATATCTTTTAATCTCATCAACAATACGGACTTCTGTAGAATCATTCTCTTTGTCTGTAATTTTCATTGTGGCTTTATCAGGACCTTTGTTGACATATTTGAACAAATACTTGATTGAGTTTGATTTGTTGCAATATTCTGTATTAACATGAGCTTGATATCGCATTAAGAGAAGAGGACTATAAGGCACAACATTTCCATTACCTAATTTATGTCCATTTTTCAACACAAATAAACCATCATCTTTGCTCCTATATACAAGATATCCATCCTCATCAATTGTAGTTTTATGTCTAAACTTTTTAGGAAAAAATTTAGAACACCGACCTTCTTTCATGCATGGTGAGTTGAATCTAGCAGCTCCGCACGGACCATGTATCTTATATGTTTTAATAGCCTTTGAAAGTTTTGGATACAGATCTGGATGAGGAAGTTCAGCAGAGATTACTTCCTCTACGTGCTTTGCATTTTCTAACTTTTTTGAGTCACTCAACCATAATAATATATGAGCATGTGGCAGACCTCTCTTATGAAATTCAACTGTATACATACCTATAATTTGAAGATAATAATTATACAAAACAATTGGCAGTAAAAAATTAGAATGATGGAAATGTAGTTTGTGTACCTGCATTGACTTTGCCAAAGAAATTATTCTTCTTGAAATTTGTCATCATTTGGTCTAATTTCATTTTAAAAACTCTGCAAACAATGTTTTGCCTATCTAAAGCAGTTAAACCTCTTGATTTTACAAAATCAAGAATTTCAGGCCAATTGACATTACATGTGATTGTTATAAACAAATCTGGATAGCCATACCTCTTACAAATGGCCATAGCATCTTGGCAATTATTGAACATGTATCTCATGCCACCTGTAAATGAAGCTGGCAAAACTATACGCTTTCCAATGGAAGAAGGATCATTTTCACCTTTGTTAACAACTTCTTGTAACCCATTTAGAATATCGGAACGAATGAGTTTTTGATTATTTCTTATAAAAGACAACCTTTGAGCTTCAATCATCGTGTAGGTATCCACTAAAAATTGTTGAAACAATCTACGTGAGTGTACAACGTTACCAAATTCAACCTTTCTATCTTGTATTCCGAAAGCAATGAATTCTCGTAAAGAAATTCGAACTCTCTTTCTACTTTGACCATATCTTTGACAATCTCTAATTGGAATATCCTCTTGATAACCATCCTCTCCATATGGAAAAATCAAAGGATATTGCAGAGGAATGAAACATGTATGAGTTTCATGTAGTCTTGTCAACTGACCACAAACTTTCTTGACAATGATGTCTCTTCCTACATCTAAAGTGCTCAAATCACCAACTATCAATGCTGCGACTTCATCTGCTATTGGGGTATTGTATACTCTAGGATCCTTACAGCGATGTCTAAATAACCTCAATCCAAAATCTGATTGATCATCATCATGTATCAAATCTCTTACTCTTCTGAATGATTGAGCAAGAACATTGTGTTTGTCAATCATGCTTTTCAAATCTTCTATCAATGATTTATCAAATATGGATTGTTGTATATCAGACCTGTAAAATTACAAAAGGATAAATAATATACACAATGATTCATAAAAGAAATAATAAAGTATGTAGGCATACCCAAAATGACTAACTCTGTTTATTGTTTCATTTTTTGTGTCATAAATATATAGTTGTGCAAATTTTGGACTTGATCCTTTATCGGGCAATAAACTTCCTATGCGATGGTAATTTTGACCACTAAGAATAAACTGAGGAGGACCACATCCATCATTGATTGAGGAATGAATCTTCGCACCAATTGATGTAAATGAGAACATGTTGTTGTAGCTTCTTATGTACTGTAAGAAATGTTGGCTTGTAGTATCTTCACCTTTCAACAACTTTTGAAGCAATTGAGGAGGTTTCTTTAACAATGGAAGTTGGACTTTTCCCTTTTGACAACAAAGAGAAAAATCAACTTGTTGTAATCTTTTGCATTTATTAGATCTTTCTTCGTACCACAATTGAGCTTCACAATAGGGACACTCAATGGAACAGTCCCCTACATGAACATGTGCTAAGTACATAAAAAAATATGTTATTAATTAAAAGATTTTTATATTTATATGTACAATATAATAATATCAATTGGGTAAAAAGTTGTATTCAACCTTGAACTTCAGCTCTTGAATACAAATCAGAGGAGAAATGCCCAATAAGATAATCTGATATAAAATAAATAAACAATTAATAATAAAGTTAAACAAAAAAATATTAATCTATTTTTTATAGTCAAGCATTATTGATTACCATGATTCTCATCTTCATCAGAATTGTTGTCAAAATCCAATATCTTTGAAATAGGTGTAATAACATCATGAAGAGAAGGCTGCCCCAATTTTACAGCTTCTAAATATTCAGATGATTGACTTGATATTGGACTGGTATAGGATTGTAGCTTACATATGTCTAAATATTGAATTAAGCATTAGCAAAATGAAATTGTAACACTAAAAGTAATTAAAGTATTCAAAATAATTTTGTTAATAGTACAAATTACCATGACTTTGGTTCTGTTCGACATAAAAAAGATTAACAACTTCAGAATAAGAAGAAGCCATAGAAGCAGGAATGAAGGTGCTACCAGCAAATTCTTGATCTAAAATTAGATATAAAATGATGATATATTAGTTTCAAACTTGGATTGAATTAACAGAAACTTGGAATACAATTTGGATTGTTACCTTTGTTGTTAATGTTGGTCTTGTGCAAAATTGGACCATTGGTGATTTCAATTGAATTACAAACAATTCCAGATCCAATGGAGGTAGAACCATGAATTTCTTTACATGAAATGTTAGTAAATATTAGTAATACAAAAACTATTAAAGGAATTGAAATAAAGATAAAATAATATTAGATTTATCAGGCCTGATATTACTTTTTTCTACAATCTTTTGATTCCTAATAACTTTCCTTCTGGCTCTTGCATTCTTATAATTAAGTTGGTCAATGTCTGCAAAATTAAAAAAATATGTATCCACTTTAAAATACAAAGATTACATTAAAAAATGTATCCACTTTAAAATGTCAACTCCAACAATGGCTTTCTATTTGAAGATTGAATTGCTTGAGCATGGAGGTTTCTATCTTCATTAACAGTAAAGGAGTTGTTGATAGTTGAATTTGGGGTAATATTTTCATTCCATATTGCGAAAATGGTTCAAAAATAAGAAGAAAGCATAATAGATAAAGTTCATTTGAAATAAAATTGTTAAACAATGTAATCCAAACTGTTAAACTTTAACACTAAAAGCAGTCTAAGTATGCAATCCAAGTAAAAAAATAATTGCATCTGTTGCATTTTTTTTGATGAATACCTAAAAAAAATATTAAGAACACAACTTATCTATAAGAGATGTATTAAGTAATAATGTCAAAATTCTACAGTGTCAATGAATAGACAGTGATTACAACAGTTTGTATTGAATGAAAAAAATCATTACCAAAATCTGTATAATGAGAAAAAGGTGTAGTATTTCCGGAACAAAATGCTTCACTATGAATGGATTTGTCATGATTGGTATCTGCAGTGAAGAAAACAAAATAAGAAACTGTGTTGGTAAATGTACATCTGAATGTTTATGTTATTCTATTGGAGATAAGTAAATGTATTTATTGGCAAGAAGTTTTAAGAACAAATGAATACCTCAAAAAGTTTATTTTACCTGAGGAGTTCATCATCATATTTGAAATCTTTGTTGACACAATGCTCTTCCTTTTTCTTCTTGCATTTGTTGATAGATTTGCAGCCATTTGTTTATGTTTGTTTATGCATACAATTGTTGTTATGCATACACTTGGTGTTATGTTTCCAAAAGTTTATACATACACTTGTTGTTTTGTTTGTTTACACATTGAAGAGAAGTTCAATAAAATAAACATTTTGTTGGAGGATGTGTTGAATATAAAGGGACATAGTCAGTTTTCCATGCTGAATATTCCTAAGGTAGATAATGTAAGTACAATCTTTTTATAAAAAAGAACAACCAAGTCACTAATATGGAAACTGTAATTTTTGATCAATATCTGGAACAACGTACCTTTTGATATGCAATGTCCAAATTCATGATTTGTAGACACTGATATGCTTCTATCCAGACTTTGCATTTGTGCTATAATACCTTTTTGGACCAACACATAAGTATTATGCTTGATAATAGTCAACCATAAAAGTAGAAATTTGTTTCTACATTTACTTTACAATGAAAATAATGGAAATAATTTTTGAATCATTCATGAAAGAAAAAGAATGTCAGCTTAATGTAATTTCAATTGTCCTTTGATAAAAAATGAATACTCGTGTTGTTTAACTTTTTAAAACATAAATACACTACAACTTTGAATACATGTGTGTTTGAGAGTAACAAATTAAATTTATTTTATTGCATTGTTTTTATAAAACAAATAATGTTCTGAGATAGTATTACAATACAAAGATAACAGAATTATAATGTTAGAAATATTTACAACTTCAATCTTGTGTTAAAATTTTTGAAAAAAAATTAAATTTGTTAATAATTTTTATTATCACAAATGAATATTCTTTGTATAACATTAATATTAAAATAAATCTTAGTTTTAATGATGTTTCTTTAAGAAATATATACAAAAGTAATACATAACTATAATAAATAATTTGAAACATGAAAATAAGTAAAATCAAAGTAAGTAAAATATTAAAGTTCACCAAAATTAACACACAGATAATACTTTTAGATATAGCTTCTACTTATCAGAAGCAACAAAATGACGATGGATAGAGTCTTACAAACCAAAACAAAGCAAACTTGCTTGAAAGTGAAAACAAAAAACATAAATACCAACTAAAGTAAATAAAAGAAAAGTAAAATATTAAAAACTAAACTCTTTTTTGACATAAACTTTTATCTTCTTCTTTCTCATTTGGTTGTGAGCTGCAAACACAATAACATCCCCTTCTTTCAACCGATTGAATATGCAAAAGTCCTTCCGTCCCTTTCCAATCTTAGTGGACTTCTTAGGTGAATTACGCACCAAAAGCTTACACTGAACAATGCATGTGTTGGTCGATCCCTGCAATTCCAACCTCTTGAATCCACGTTTGCGAACATAAGTTGCAAAGTCAGTTGGTAGGTCCTGAAAAAAATTAACAGTTAAATAAATAAAAACTTATATGAAGAGGATAGCATATAAAAAATAATATAAAAGCACATTGTTCACCAAATGGCTAGCTTGGCTTTGAGATTTTGTCAATTTCACTCTAAAAAGCTGTTTTGTTCGCAATCGATGTATGTTTGAGAGAAATTTGTCGGTAGTTGATATTGCAGTCATGCTAGAGAATACAATAATTTGGAATGTTGAGTTTCCAACATATCTGAATAAGATTTGATGGATATGCTGCAATTTATAAAAAACTCTTAGGTTAGACCCACCATCAGTCAGCAATGGATTATTGACATCCATATTATAAGTTAAATGATGGTGATTTCCTTTAATATCTTCCAACTGCCAAATAGGTCCTAATTCTTTAGCAAACATAGCAACAAACATACAATCAACATGACCGAACTCCTAAAATTCCAATGGTCAACAAAGAAAAAACAGGGTCAATAAAATTTGAAAAAATGACTGTAATAAACTGAATGTAAGTAAATATTAAACTGATAATGAAAGAAAGACAAAGAATAAATAAGATTTAATCCAATGTAATAAGATATACAACATAAGTCATGTAAACAATAAGATTTTATGGATTATTGAAGAAAGTTGACATTGGAAGCGAAATCAATTAATACGTCAGATATACAACAAAGTAAAAAAAAATTTGCTTACGGAAGCAGAATTTTGTAAATTTAAACAATTATTGGAAAGTTAACATTCTTTTTAAGACAAAAAGGATTTGTAATGAAGAAGAAAAGAATGAATGAGTAATCGAAAAAAAAAATAACATGAAGAACAAATGAAGAATAAAAAATTGAAATCATCCAAATGTCGTATATTTAAACGATTGTTGAAGAAATATAAGATTTTAAACATTAAAAAACAAAGTGACAAAGAGATGCATGTCTGATGAAAGAAGAAACAGTTAGACAGAGATGAAATGTGAAGAAGAAAAAGAAAAACCATAGATTTAAACCATTATAAAATAAAGTTTTGATTTTTATGTCAAAAAAAAAATAAGGGTTCGAACACTGTTTTCAAAAATGAATGGCTGAAGGAAGAAAAAACATTTACAGTACATTTGAAAGGCTAATTTTGAGTTAATAGACATAGATTAATGAAGAACGAACATATATTTCAAGCTTTTGTAAAGAAAACATACCTGATTATGAACAAAATGCATTGTAGTGAACCTTCCTAAGGTTATTCTGGCAGGCACAAGGACAAAGGTATCCATGGAGGGTGAAGGGAAGTGACCGTTCTGTTTTGTTGATGGATAATAAACAAAACTTGATGGATACTCAACAGTTTTATACATAGCAAAACATTGTTTCAAATTCTAATTACTTTACCAATAAAATATATTTCTTTAATGCTTTCGTATATATTTATTACAAATTAAATATATAAAAAAATTATAAATTAAGAATTAAAAATTAAGAATAAATATAGAACATTAAATGTTTATTAAAAGTTAGAAAATAAAAAAAATACAAATTGGAAGTTTAAAGAGTAATATCAAAAATTGAGAAAAATAAAATATTAAAAATAATATAATGTAAATTTTTTAAAAAATAAAGAGATTACAAATTAAAAAAAAATACAATTTGGAAGTTTAAAGAGTAATATCAAAAATTGAGTAAAATAAAATATTAAAAAGAATATAATGTAAATTTTTTAGAAAATGAAAAGATTAAAAATATTAGAAATTTATAGAAATAAAAATTCAAATTAATAATTGAAAGAATAATACAAAAAATTGAAACACATAAAATAATAAAAAAATAATACTTATTAAAAATTTCAAATATTGCACATTAGTAAAAATAAATCTATTTTTAAAAAAATATAAATATTACAAATCATTAAAATAAAAATTAGAAATTCAACGACTAATACAAAATATAAAAAATATTTATACAAATAAAAGGCATAAAAAGTCTAAATGAATTTCATCTTTTGTCTTGGTTAATTAGTCATTAAAGAATCAAAATTCAAATTCAAATTTCGAAACAAAAGTAAAAATTAGAATTTCAAATAGCAATAGAAATAGAAAATAATCAATAAATGAAAATAATTGATAAATGCTAGTTTTTGTCTTTATTGATTAAAAAAAAAAATATTACATATAAATTCCTTCCAAAAAAATGAAATAAATTAATTGATGGTGTAAGTTTTCAATGAATGTCGGATTTTGTTTTGGTTAATTAGAATTCAAAAAAATTTTGTGTTCAGAAATTATTTTTAAATAATAAAAGATAAATTAAAAAAATTATCATTTTATTACAATGTTAATAAAAAGAATAACTTATAAATTAAAAAAATGATCATTTTATTACAATGTTAATAAAAAAATGATCATTTTATTATCATTTGAAAACATGAAATAAGTTATATATGTTGTGCAACAAAAAATGCAGTCAAAACATGCACTATAGAGCAAAACTTAATCTCTTTGATGTAGCTAGCATGATAGTGTAGTTGACACAAAAAAATAATATCAACACATTGAATTTCAGCCAGCAACATATCAACACACACAATAAAACATAATAGTACATGTCTGTAACATGAAATAATTTTTTACGAATTTTTGATTGCTAAGATTGAAATGTAAACAAATGCTGAAAGACAAAAATCTTTTAAAAAAAAGTACACATACAGTAAACTTGCTTTCATATAGATACCCGGATTATAGTGTTGACAATATACAATAAGTCTCACTAAAAAAATAATTATGGATTGAACTTGAGCAATAAGTAAAATACTTCAGAAATAAATAAAAAGAAATTTGAAATGAATTTTTTAAAAATTAAAACAATTAAAGAAGAAAACATATTGTAGCTAGCATGATAGTGTAGTTCACAAAATAAATAATATCAACGCATTCAGATTCAGCTAGCAACATATAACGATGTTTACAAATCAACAAAAAACAAAAGATAAATACTATATGTATATAACCTGAAAATTATGTTTACGAATAATTGATTGATAACATTGAAATGTAAACAAATGCTGAAAGACTAAAATATTTTAAAACAAAATACAAATACAATACACTTCCTTTGATGTAGCTAGCATGATTATGGTGTTGATAATAGAAAATAATATCAATACAGTTTGACTCTGCTAGCAAATTGTGAATGCACAAATAAAAAGTCATTCCTGTTTAGCAATAAGTAATATAGTTCATAAATAAATAAACAGAAACTTCAAGTCAATGTTTTGAAGATGATAACTTAAGAACAACAAAACATATTGGTCATGAGTATCAGCAAATGTTTTCCAAAAAAATAACATAACCAAGATAAAAACACAAATAAGTCTAGTACAATTTTCATTCACTTTTCAATCTTGATGTTCTTCTTCAACATCTTCACTAGGATCTTCTTGTTTTCTTGAACCACAAATCGATTATGCCTTTTAATTGCCGGGACACGAGCTTTGGTAGCCAAATCAAAGCTAAGATTCTCTAGATGAGATTATTCTTTCTAGGTTAATGATGAAGGCGTGACCACCTCCTTAGAAGCTCCCTCAAGAAGGATCACTAGAAGCATGTCTAGAGGGGGAGTCTTCTATTTCATCACCTTTATCTTTGTTTTGCATTACTTTAGTTTGAATTCCCTAAGTTGGTTTCTAGTTGACTTATTTTGGTTAACTTGTTGACTTTGATCCAAAGTTGACCTTTGACCAAGAT
>Ga0214544_1003972_pt1 | contig 30055 bp, 6 predicted proteins | sample CNSS3metaG_FD_160074 | JGI IMG/M metagenome (GOLD analysis project Ga0214544, IMG submission 160074) | Root nodule microbial communities from cowpea collected in UCLA plant growth center, Los Angeles, California, USA - CNSS3 | ecosystem: Host-associated > Plants > Roots > Nodule | place: USA...
AACTAGGTTTCATTAATGTTTGCAAATTTAATAAATGTTTTGGTTCTCATTAAATTTTATTTGGTATTCTAATCTAAAATGTAAACAATTATAATTTATTTCAAAGTATTTGATATCAAAGAAACAACCATACTCCTAATATTGAATATTTGATAATATTATGTTTCCTTTACCGTAATTTTTATTATTTTATAAAAATTAGTTAAAATTAATATTAAAGTAGTAAGTAAACAGGTACGGGTATGGGTACGAGATTATACCCGTTACCCGGTGGGGATGGGGATGAGACAAAAGTTTGATACCCTTTGAGTTTGGGTATGGAGATGGGGATGAATTTCTTTTTACGGGGATTGGTATGAGATAGTGAAACCCGTCCCCTCCCCGTTGCCATCCCTAGTTAGGAATAGTATAATGGTATATTTGACTTTTTATTTTAAAACATCTTTTATAAGTTAATGTTTTAATAATCAAAATGTAATATATATTTGGATATATATTATTTTTTGTGATAAATATTTATTCAAAATATATTGTAATAGATAGATATATATTTATTACATGCTATAATCGTAATATTTAATAATATCATTTAAGTTACTTGATTATTATATTAAATAAATAATATAATACTTAATGAAGATATTTACTTTTTTTGAAATTAAATATCTATTAAATATATAAAATACATAATATTTATAAAATTGAATTATTTTTTAAAATTTAATGCATAATAAAACAATAAAGATATCGTTAAATATTATATTTATTAAATATGATATTTTTTATTCAATATAGCAGTTAAGTAGAGAAATTAAATAGAGGTTACAGTGACTAATACAAAAAGGAAATTTTTAAATTTCATTGTAACACTTGGACATGTTTTCAAGTTTATATTACTAATGGGAATAGATATAAATGTATTTTATTTATATCACTGAAAAATTAAATTATATTATATTAAAATACAATTATTGGTGTATAGTGGTTGTCCTTGTTATCTTTTTCATCTCCAGAACAGTTACTGAGTAAAGAAATTGTAAAATAAGTCACAAGCGCAAGAGAAAAAATCGGTATTTTTGGGCCTTGAAGGAAGCCCAGTGGAGATACGGAAACAAAGCACACACTTTTATTGAAAATTTGAAAGGTCTACAAACCAAACCACATTCAATGTGGCACATTGGAAGAGACTAACAAAGACAGGAAAATCTGAAATCAACTGAAGCAAAGTTGTGTATACAACACAAACTTTGACACAAAACATAACACACAAAACAGAGGAAATACTTGAACAGTAGCAGAACAGGAAAAACATCTTATTAACTCAAACATCAGCAGCACCAGAGACCACCAAAGGCTGGTTTAGACAAGCAGAGGAGCAGCTCCTTCAACATCTTCATTGTTTTCTCCATTGATCTCGCTGAGTCCACCAGTTAACTTCTTTGCCCTATTTGCTTGCTCCTTCCAATCAGTTTGTGTCAATGCAACCACCATGGCAATAGCACACACGATCTGGGCAGACAGCAGGCCCAGAAAGAGGCCCAACAAGCCGAAATCATAGCCGAAGCACAGCAAAAGACCAACAGGCAAGCCCACACCATAAAACGACAGAAAGTTTATTTTGGCACCCAAAGCAGGCCTAGCACTGCCACTCAGCATCCCACAGATCGTAGTCTGAGGACAGTTCCCAAGCTCGCACAGACCCACAATGGGCAATGTTGTTGAGAGCAGAGACAGAATAGTTTCATCGTGGGTAAACATTAGTCCCCAGACATTGCTCATAGAGAGCATCGACAACATAGCCACAATGGCTGTGAAACAAGCACATAGCAAAGCAGTGTACGATGATGTTTTGGCCTTGTTAGGCCTATTGGCTCCAAGTTCATTACCTACTTTTGTTGAAACAGCCAAACCTAATGCATAAGGAAAATTATACATAAATGAAGTGGCCTGGATTATTATTCCATAGGCGGATACATTCTCTGCTGCATTCTCGAGGAGCCCCGAAAACAGTACCAGTAACTCATACCACCACCACTCTAAGCAAACAGAGACACAACTTGGGGCTCCTTGACCAAGAATAGGCTTCCAGTGCTTGAAGCACTTCCATGACCAACCCTGCCAAGATTGAGAACAAACCCCAGAAAACCACATGTAAAGCACAAGGACTATTATAAAGCTTAGATTGGTGAAGGCTCCAACCAAGGAAATCCCTTGAATTCCCAGACCAAAAGTGTGAATCACCACATAATTCATACATGCATGCAGCATCAGAGTCAGAGTTGCGGTGAACATGAGAGGGAGGGTCACACCTTGGGTTCTTAAGTAAATTTTCAGAGGGCTAATTAAGGACTGACAAAGTAGGTCAGGGATAGAGTATGCAAGATAGGTGGCGGCAACGGATGAGATGGTGGGGTTTTGGCCGAATAACAGAAGGAGGGATTCAAAGTTCAGCCATAAGGCTGAAATGGGTATGCATGTCATGATCAGAATGGCAATGGTGCATTGGAGGGTTTCCCCAACAAGGTTCCATTTCCGGGCGCCACAAGCTTGGGAGGAGATACCTTCCATACCTGTTGCAAGGCCAGAAATCACAGAATAACCCGTGATGTTGGCCATGCCAATGGCTAGGCTTCCACCAGCTAATGTGTCTTTACCTAGCTTCCCCAAGAAATGCATGGATATTGCAGACTTTCCATAGGTCAGAAGCCCAGTGGCGATTGTTGGGATCGCAATGGTATACAAGTCTTTTATTTCCTCCACCACCTGCGAAAAAACAACACATTACTTGCATGCAGATGCACTACAAAGAAGAACACATAGCAAGATTCATGGTTAAACAGCTAGCCTCTGGAACCGTACAGGATCCGCTCCTCTCACTACCAGTTTCATTATTTACATGAAAAGAAAAAACATATAAACAAAACTCAAGGTTAAACAACTAACCTCTGGAATCCTAGCAGATCCGCTCCTCTCACTGACAGTAACACTATCATTATTCAACCCGGCATTGATCTTATTTTCTCCGCCATCAGAGTAATTTGACAAGAGAGGACTAGAATCCTGATGATTCTCAGCCATGATGCCTCTTCGCGGTATAGAGAGTTGAAAGAAATACATGACTTTCTCGTAAATGGGCCTGAGAGAGAAAATCAAATGGAATGTGGTGCTTCTCTTCAATTAAGAATGCATGTTATATAGAAGAGGAGACTCGTTTCTTGTACACCTGTATTCACAAACTTTTGCATGCTGCTCTTCTAGGTCTGCCATGGTGTCACTCAGGAATATTTCCTTTTCTTCCCTCTCTCTTCGAGGGGGGTCAGGAAAAAGGGACCAGAAATGGACGTGTGTGGGAAAGATAAGGATGCGAAGAAGATGCCTGTATCAATTCTTGTCGTATTGATAAGGCATTACAAATATTGTTTGTGGCAGTCTCCACAAAGTACAAATGCCAAAGCATGTGTATGCAAAGGGTGCCAACTTATTTGCATGGAAATCAGTGTAAAATTTAAAAACAATGGGTTTTTTTCGTTTTTCATTTCGTTTCACTTTTCATTTTTTCTTTCCTGGTTTTCTCAAAGGTGGTATAGGGTTCAAATCTGGACTGGAAAATTATGTGCTTCTAAACAACATGATTCTGATTAGTATTTGACTAATGTATGGTTAGATGTTATTAATACATAAAATCAATGCACTTTATACAAATCTTGATGAAAAGCATACACAAATGATATATATAATACTTTTTCTACTCCTAAACATGCACCTAGTCCAGGTGACATTTGGCCATACACGTGCTTCACTGATGGATGGAAGGAAACACCCAAACTGTGTGCTATTATAGTATTTGTATCTGCTTCAAAAGCTTGGTACAGAATCTGACCTGGGTCTGCGCAATTTTACCTGACCAGTTTTCCCTGCATTTGTTTGTATTAAAACAAGACAATCTGCAGCAGCATACTCACGTCAATTTTCTCAAATAAAGTGCATATTCCCCAACTCAGCAGCATATGTATGGTTTTCTTCCTTAAATGAGAAATTTATGTTATTCAAAAGGGTATAAAAGTAACTACAAAAATGGTAATTTGAGAAAAATGAGATTTTGCTATTCATTAAACAGGAAAAATCATTATCATAATTCAAAAAATTTAATTTGATGAAATAGAATATGACTTTTTTGGTACAAAATCTACCTGTCCATTATGTTTGTATGATATAACAAAGCGAACAAATAAAGTGAATCATGTTTTTCCTACTTCAAGAATGTTTATATTGTCGGGATGCATTTAGTTTCTGTTCGGTACAAACGGTTAGATACCGTTTAGATGCAGTGGGATCGGTTGGATAAAGACTACTCGGGATTTATTTTTTAATTTCAGAGTCCAAACTCCTATGCTGTTTGGATTCGTCACAGCAATAGAAAGGAGAAACAAAACTACAAATATCAATGTATCAAAAATGTCACATGTAGGAAAAAAAATAAACTAATTAAGATATAAAAATAAATAAAAATGGACATAAAGAAAACTTTACAAGTTAAAAACATTATACATTCAAAAATGTTCCAAGAGAGATATTATTTTTTTTCTTTCTTAAATTATATCTCCAAATAAACAAGAATAATATAAATGAAATTAGAATGGTATGTAAAATTCCATCAAAGTCCCTTATGTAATAAAAGTTGAAAGCCTTGGTACGAAGTCTCACCCATATGGGACTTATACTTCAAGAAATTTTTTGTATAAAGTCTAAATCCAATGAACAGAGAGAAAAAAAAAATGGCTTAAAATTTAAAATTATTCCGTTTTAGTGTATTTTTCAAATGTTATTATTTCTAATACGATTCGAGATGTTGTTATGTTACAACATGACATTTATCTGATAGAGGGTTTACCCTTAAACGAGTGGATGAGGATCAGACTATTACAAGCAAATATTATTATTGTGGATCACTGTAATTATACTGAGCGAGTTTAAATAAAGTATTCTCAAGTAGTTATTAAATAATCAAAATTAAAAATAAATAAATTAAAATTAGTTTCATAGTTAGTTATAAAAATCCTTTTATACTACTCCCTTCAAATGTATATTTTTAATTTGTTTACCAATTAATTTTATCTTACAAAAATAATTGTACAGTATACTACTTCCACTTTTTATTGATGTAAATATTTATAGAGAAATTTATCTCAAAATAAATTTGAAATTAAAGAAATTATTTATGTCAGGAATAATTTACTGTGAGGAATATTTTATTGTGGTCCACATAGCAGTAGAGTAAATTATTTATTATTCATTAAAAGTTAAAATGGTTTTGGCTCAATTAGGAGTAACAATGCATCTGGTAAGTCATGCCATGGTCTATCCAGCATTTGAATCTTTAAAAGTGATCAGAACCAGCTGGGGCCTTTAAAAGTTATCAGGGCCAGCTGGGATCTTAAAAGTGATCAGAACCAGCTGGTTCACATAAAATTCACAAATTAATAGCTAGTTTACATAAGACTCACAAATTAATAGTTATGATGTTATAAAAGTCATTTTATACTACTTTATTCAAATTTATATTTTTAATTTGTTTATAATTTAATTTTATATTATGAGAATATTTGTATTTATGAGTAATTACTAAATAATAAAAATACAAAATTATATAAATTAAAGATATTAAAATAATTTTGATTCAATTAGGAGTGACAATGTAATTGATCCTTCCAATTGTAGTCCACACTGCATTTGACCATCTAAGTAGAATACTCCCAAGTAATTATTAAATAATTAAAATAAAAAACAAACAAATAAATATTTGTCATAAGTTAATTTATAAATGTCTTTTTACACTATTTCATTCAAATGTGTATTTTTTAATTGGATTACCAATTAATTTTATCTTACAAAAATATTTATAGAGAAATTTATCCCAAATAAATTTCAAATTAAATAAATTATTAATGTAAGAATAAGTTATTGTGAGGAATAATTTATTGTGGACCATGAAGAAACTAGCATTAGAGTAAATTACTTATTTCTTATTAAAAGTTAAAATAGTTTTGGCTCAATTAAGAGTGACACTACATTTGGTTACTCATGTCCTGGTCCACCTTGCATTTGGTCCTTTAAAAGTGATTAGAGCTAGCTGGGCCCTTTAAAAGTGATCAAGGTCAAGTTGTTCACATAAGACTCACAAATTAATACTTATGATTTTTTAAAGCCATGTTATACTACTTTATTCAAATCTAGATTTTTAATTTGTTTCTACTTTAATATTATATTATGAGAACATTTGTATTTTTGAGTAATTATTAAATAATAAAATTAAGTTAAATAAATTAAAAATATTAAAATAACTTTGAATTAGTTAGGAGTGACAATGCAATCGATACCTCCTATCCTAGTCCATGCTTGGTCATCCAAGTAGAATATTCTCGAATAATTATTAAAGAATTAAAATAAATAAATAAATATATTTTAGAAGTTAGTTTATAAAAATATTTTTATGCTATTCCATTCAAATGTTTATACTAAAGCAAATGTTTATAGAGAAATTTATCCCAAAATAAATTTAAAATTAAATAAATTATTTATGTCAGGAATAACTTATTTTGAGAAATAATGTATTGTGGTCCACACAAAAATTAGTAATAGAGTAAATTACTTATTCCTCATTAAAGGTTAAAATAGTTTTGGCTCATTTAGGAGTGACAATCCATTTTGTTACTGTTATCCTGGTCCACCCTACAATTGGGCCTATAAAAGTGATCAGGGCCAGCTGAGACCTTTAAAAGTGATTAGGGCCAACTGGTTCACATAAGAATCACAAATTTATGATGTTATAAAAGCAATTTTATACTATTTTATTCAAATTTAGATTTTTAATTTGTTTATAATTTAATATTATTTTATGAGAATATTTGTAGATGTGAATAATTATTAAATAACAAAAGTTATAAATTAAATAAATTTTAGATATTAAAATAACATTGATTCAGTTAGTAGTGAGAATGTGATTGATCAATCCAATTCTAGTCCACTCTCCATTTGGTCATCTAAGTAGAGTATTTCCAAATAATTATTAAATAAATAAAATTAAAAATAAATTAATTAATAATCTTCAGAAGTAAGTTTATAAAATAATTTTACGCTATATTTTGTTCAAATGTCTATTTTTAATTTGTTTACCATCTTATTTCATCTTACATAAAAAAATGTATATTATACAACTTCCATTTTTGTTTACTGAAGTAAATATTAATAGAGAAATATATCCCAAAATAAATTTAAAATTAAATAAATTATTTATGTGAGGAATAACTTATTTTGAGGAATAATTTATTATGGTCCACACAGAAATTAGCAGCAGAATAAATTACTAGTTCCTCATTAAAGGTTAAGACAGCTTTGACTCATTTAGGAGTGACAATGTATCTAGTTTTTCATGTCTTGGTTCATCCTGTACTTGGGCCTTTAAAAGTGATCAGGGCCAACTAGGCCCTTTAAATGAGATCAGGGTCCGCTGGTTCACACAATATTCACAAATTAATATTTATGATGTTATTAGAGGCATTTTACACTACTTTATTTAAATTTAGATTTTTAATTTGTTACTAATTTAATTTTATATTATGAGAATATTTGTATTTCTATGTAATTGTTAAATAATAAAAATTAGAAATTAAATAAATCAAAAATATTAAAATAACTTTTAATAAGTTAGGAGCGGCAATATAATTGATCCCTCGTGTCCTAGTCCACACTGCATTCGCTCATCTAAGTATAGTATTCCCAAGTAATTCTTACAAAAAAAATGTTATTCTTACAAAATGTTTATTTTTAATTTGTTTACCAAGTTATTTTATCTTACAAAAAAATAATATATATTATACTACTTACACTTTTTATTGAAACAAATATATTTAAAGAAATTTATTCCAAAATAAAGTTAAAATTAAATACATTATTTATGTCAGGAATAACATATATTATGAGAATTAATTTATTGTGGTCCACACAGAAATTTGCAGTAAAATAAATTATTTATTTCTCATTAAAGTTTAAAATAGTTTTGGCTCATTCAGTATTGAGAATGCATCTAGTTACTCATGTCTTGGTCCAACCTGCATTTGGACATTTAAAAGTTATAACGGCCAGTTGGCCCCTTTAAAAGTGATCGGGGCCAGCTGGACCCTTTAAAAGTGATCAGGACCAACTGGTTTACATAAGACTCACAAATTAATACTTATAATATTATTAATTGCCATTTTACACAACTTTATTCAATTTTTTTTAATTTGTTATAATTTAATGTTATAATATGAGAATATTTCTATTTTTGAGTAATTATTAAATAATAAAAATTAAGAATTAAATAAATCACAAATATTAAAATAACTATTAATTACTTAGGAGGTACAACACAAATGATCCCTCTTGTCCTAGTCAGCGCTACATTAAGTCATATAAGTAGAATTTGCCCACCGAATTACTAAATAATTCAAATTAAAAATAAATAAAAACAAATTTTTCAAAAGTTACTTTATAAAAATATTTTTGCGCTATTTCGAATGTGTATTTTTTATTTGTTTAACAATTTATTTTAAATTACAAAAAAAATGTATATTATTCAACTTCAACTTTTTCTGAAGCAAATAATTTTGGAAAATATATCCCAAAATATATTTAAAATTAAATAAATTATTTATGTCAGAAATAACTTATTGTGAGGAATAATTTATCGTGGTCCACACAAAAATTAGAGGTAGAGTAAAATAATTATACCTCATTAAAGGTTAAAATAGTTTTGACTCATTTAGAAGTGACAATGCATCTGGTTACTCATCCCCAGGTCCACCATGCATTTGGGCCTTTAGAAGTGATCAAGACCAGCTAGTTCACATAATACTCACAGATTAATACATATGATGTTATTAAAGACATTTTACACCACTTTATTTAAATTTAGATTTTTTATTTTTTTCTATTTTAAATTCATATTATAAGAATATTTGTATTTTGAGTAATTATTAAATAATAAAAATTAAATAAATCTAAAATACTAATATAACTTTTAATTAGTTTGGAGCGACAATACAAATGATCCCTCCTATTCTAGTCCATGCTACATTTGGTCATCTAAGTACAATATTCTCAAATAATTATTAAATATTTGAAATTACAAATAAATAAAAAATATTTTTCAATAGTTAGTTTACAAAAATCTTTTTATGTATTCGATTCGACTCTATACTTTTAATTTGTTTACCAATTTATTTTTAGAGAAATATATCTCAAAATAAATTTAAAATTAAATAAATTATTTATGTCAGGAATAACTTATTGTGAGGAATAATTTATCGTGGTCCACACAAAAATAAGTAGTAGAGTAAATTACTTATTTATCATTAAAGTTAAAATAGTTTTAGCTCATTTAGGAGTGACAATGCATTTGGTTACTCATGCCATAGTCCATCTTGCATTTGGGCTTTTAAAAGTGATCAGGGTTAGCTGGACCCTTTAAAAGGGATCTGCGCCAACTGGTTCACATTAGACTCACAAATCAATACTTATGATGTTATTAAAGTCATTTTATACTACTTTATTCAAATTGAAATTTTTAATTTGTTTCTAATTTAATTTTATATTATGAGAATATTTCCTTTTCTGAGTAATTATTAAATAATAAAAATTAAGAATTAAATAAATCAAAAACATTAAAATAACTTTTAATCAGTTTTGAGCGACAATGCAATTGATCCCTTATGTCCTAGTTCATGCTGCATTCGGTCATCTAAGTATAGTATTCCCAAGTAATTCTTATGTAATTAAAATAAAAAATAAACAAGTAAATATTTTCCAAAATTTAGTTTGCAAAAATCTTGTTACGCCACTCAATTCAAATGTTTATTTTTAATTTGTTTATCTTACAAAAAAAATAGGTTTAATTATGCCTTTGGTCCCCATTTTGGAGTCAAAATCTCAAAATGGTACCCAAATTTTTAAAAGTCTCAAAATGGTCCATTTTTTTGTTAAAACGTCTCACGTTTGCCCTTTCCGTTAAGTCAAGATTGACGCCGTTAGAGAGAGTGTCATGTGTCAGTTCCTCAATTTTTATTTTTTTTATTATATTTTTTGCTTATTTTTTTTAAAAAATCAAAAAATTGCCACATGTCAAGCTGTCATCATGCCACGTGGCAGTGACATAGTGACATGGCAGTGATAGTGACACGTGTCAGTATTATGCCAGGTGTCATTTCCTTAGTCTCAATTTGGTCCCTTTATTTTAATTTGTCTCAATTTAGTCACAATTTTTGTAAAAAATAACAATTTTGTCTCTCTCCAAATTGAAATCAAATTTAATTTTATATAAATGTTATACAAATATTTTTATTAAATTTGATATTTTTATTCAAAATGATATTGTTATTATATATTTTTAACATAGCTAAGTTTATTTAAAATTATGTTTCACATTCAACTTTACTTAAAATTGTTTTCAAATTTTAAATTTATATGTGTTCTATTGTTACATGAACTAGTTAATTTTATGAATTTTTTTCTATTAACATTATTTTCTATTAACAACTTTTAAACCATTTTAAATAAAGTTCAATGTAAAATATTAATTAAATAAACTTAATTTGGTTAAAAATATTACTTGAAATATCAATTTTGATGGAAATATTTGTGTACATTTATATAGAAATTAAATTTGATTTCAATTTGGAGAGGGACAAAATTGCTATTTTTTACAAAAAATGAGACTAAATTGAGACAAATTAAAATAAAGGAACCAAATTGAGACTAAGGAAATGACACCTGGCATAATACTGACACGTGTCACTATCACTACCACGTCACTCTGTCACTGCCACGTGGCACAATGACAGCTTGACACGTGGCAATTTTTTGATTTTTTCAAAAAAATTCAAAAGTAAATAAAAAATAAAAAATTCAAAAAAAAAATAATAAAAAAATTCAAAAAATCGAGGAACTGACACATGGCACTCCCTCTAAAGGCGTCAACCTTGACTTAACGGAAAGGGCAAACGTGAGACGTTTTTAACAAAAAAATGGACCATTTTGAGACTTTTAAAGTTTTGGGTACCATTTTAAGATTTTGACTCCAAAATGGGGACCAAAGGCATAATTAAACCAAAAAAATAATATATATTATACTACTTACACTTTTTACTGAAACAAATATATTTAAAGAAATTTATCCCAAAATAAAGTTAAAATTAAATATATTATTTATGTCAAGAATAACTTATTATGAGGAATAATTTATTGTGGTCCACACAAAAATTAGCAGTAAAATTAATTATTTACTTCTCATTAAAGTTTAAAATAGTTTTGGCTCATTCAGTATTGAGAATGCATCTAGTTACTCATTTCTTGGTCCAACCTGCATTTGGACATTTAAAAGTTATGAGGGCCAGCTGGACCCTTTAAAAGTGATCAGGGTCAACTGGTTCACATAAGACTCACAAATTAATACTTATGATGTTATTGATTGCTATTTTATACTACTTTATTCAAATTTTGATTTTAATTTGTTATAAGTTAATGTTATATTATGATAATATTTATATTTCTGAGTAATTATTAAATAATAAATATTAAGAATTAAATAAATCAAAAATTTTAAAATTACTATTAATTACTTGTGAGGGACAACGCAATTGATCCCTCTTGTCCTAGTCAAGGCTACATTCGGTCATATAAGTAGAATTTTCCGAGGTAATTACTAAATAATTCAAATTAAAAATAAATAAAAATATTTTGTTAAGAAGTTAGTTTACAAAAATCTTTTTGCACTATTTCGAATGTGTATTTTTCATTTCTTTACCAATTTATTTTAAATTACAAAAAGAAAATTGTATATTATTCTACTTCAACTTTTTACTGAGGCAAATACTTTTAGAAAAATATATCCCAAAATAAATTTAAAATTAAATAAATTATTTATGTCAGGAATAACTTATTGTGAGGAATAATTTATCGTGGTCCACACAAAAATTAGAAGTAGAGTAAATTACTTATTCCTCATTAAAGGTTATAATAGTTTTGGCTCATTTAGGAGTAACAATGCATCTAGTTACTCATGCCCAGGTCCACCCTGCATTTGGTCTTTAAAAGTGATCAGGGTCATCTAGTTCACATTAGATTCACAAATTAATATTAATGTTGTTATTAAAGCCATTTTACACTACTTTATTTAAATTTAAATTTTTAATTTGTTTCTAAATTAATTTGATATTATGAGAATATTTGTATTTGTCAATAATTATTAAATAATTAAACTTAAAAACTAAATAAATCAAAAATATTAAAATAACTTTTAATCAGTTAGGAGAGACAATGTAATTGATCTCTCATGTTATATATAGTACAAGCTACATTTTGTCATGTAAGTAGAATATTTCCAAGTAATTATTAAATAATTAAATTTAAAAGTAAATAAATATTTTCCAAAAGTTAGTTTACAAAAATATTGTTACCCTATTCCATTCAAATTTGTAATTTTAATTTGTTTACCAATTTATTTTATGTTACAAAAAAAATATTGTATATTATACAACTTCAACTATTTACTAAAGCAAATATTTTTAGTTATATATATCCCGAAATAAACTTAAAATAAAATCAATTAGTTATGCCAAAAATACATTGTTGTGAGGAATAGTTTATTGTGGTCCACACAAAAATAAGTTGTAGAGAAAATTAATTATTTGTCATTAAAGGTTAAAATAGTTTTTGCTCATTTAGGAGTGACAATGCATCTGGTTACTTATGCCTTGGTTCACCCTACATCTGGGTCTTTAAAAGTAATCAGTGTCAGTTGGCCCTTTAAAAGTGATTAGGGTCAGCTGATTTCACGTAAGACTCAAAAATTAATACTTATGATGTTATGAAAGCCTTTTATACTACTTTATTCAAATTTAGATTTTTAATTTGTTTCTAATTTAATTTTATATTATGAGAAAAAATGTATTTATGAGTAATTATTAAATAATAAAAATTAAAATTAAATAAATCAAAACATAGTAAAATAAATTTTAATTAGTTAGGAGTGACAATGCAATTGATCTCTCCTGTCCTAATTAGGGATGGCAATTAGGGCCTGGCCCGCAGGCCCGTAGAAAAAACGCGAGGCGGGCCAGGATAGTGAGCCCGTAGGGCCGTGCGGGCCGGCCCGCAAGCCCGCATAAAATTAAAAAAAAAACTTGCACTTGTGTATATTAATTACTTCTTTTATGGACTCTTGCATTAACATTTCAAATTCTTGTATAACTGGAAAAGACAAGTATTATTTAATTTTTAATGTGCTAAAATTTAAAGAATACATTGTGTATGTCATAATATGAATATGATGAAAATGTTGAATTATCAATTTATCATCTAATTCCCCAAAGTCTTTACTTAATTTTGTGAACTTCTTAAAGTTTCCCAATTTTTAAACATTGAAAGTTTTATCATAAAAAACAACGTATATGCGGGGCGGGTCAGAGTATGCGGCCCACATAAAATGTGCGGGGCGGGGCGGGGCGGGCCGTGGTGTGCGGGCCTTATGCGGGACGGGCCGACCCGCATTGTCACCCCTAGTCCTAATCCACCCTGCATTTGGTCAACTAAGTAGAATATTCCCAAGTAAATATTAAATAATTATAATTAAAATTAAATAAATAAATATTTTTCAGAAGTTAGTCTACAAAAAACTTTTTAAGTATTCAAATGTGTGTTTTTAATTTATTTACCAATTTATTTTATCGTAACAAAAATTATGTATTAGTCTACTTCCACCTTAGGCAAATATTTTTAGAAAAGTATATCTAAAAATAATTTAAAATTAATTAAATTATTTATGTCAGGAATAACTTATTGTGATGAATTATTTATTGTTGTCCATACACAAATTAGAAGTAGAGTAAATTACTATTTCTCATTAAAGGTTAAAATAGTTTTGGTTCTTTTAAGAGTAACAATATATTTGGTTACTCGTGTCCTAGTCCCCTGCATTTTGGCCTTTAAAAGTGACGAGGAAGTTGGGCCCTTTAAAAGTGATCAAGGTAACTAGTTCAGATAAGACTTACAAATTAATACTTATGATTTTTTTTAAATCCATTTTTACTACTTTATTCAAATTTTGATTATTGGTTTTTTTATAATTTATTTTTATATTATGAGAATATTTGTATTTATGAGTAGTTATAAAATAATAAAAATTAAAAATTAAAAATTAAATAAATCAAAAATATTAAAATAATTTTTAATTAGTTAGAAGCGACAATGCAAATGATCCCTCCTATTCATACCCAAACTACATTTGATCATTTAAGTACAATATTTCCAAGTGATTATTAAATAATAAAATTAAAAAAATATATTTTTCATAAGTTAGAGCATTCTAATGTGTATTATAAATTTTTTTACCAATTTATTTTATCGTACAAAAAGTAATTGTGTATTAAACTACTTCCACTTTTTACTTATGTAAATATTATTAGAAAACTATATCCCAAAATAAATTTAAAATTAAATAAATTATTTATGCCAGAAATAACTTTTTGTGAGAAATAATTTATTCTGGTCCACACAAAAATTAGTAGTAGAATAAATTACTTCTTCCTCATTAAAAGTTGAAATTGTTTTTGCTCATTTAGGAGTGATAACGCATGTGGTTACTCATGCACCGATCCACCTTGCATTTTGGCCTTTAAAATATATTATAAATTAATACTTATGATGTTATTAAAGTCATTTTATACAAATTTATTCAAATTTTGATTTTTAATTTGTTTCTAATTTAATTTTATATTATGGTAATATTTGTATTTCAGAGTAATTATCAAATATTAAAAAATAAATACATTCAAAATATTAAAATAAATTTTAATTAGTTAGGAGGGACAATGCAATTGATCCCTCCTATCTTTGTCTAAGCTGCAATTGGTCATCTAAGTAGAATATTCCCAAGTAATTATTACATAATTAAAACTAAAAATAAAAAAAAATATTTTTTCAGAAATTAGTTTAAGAAAATCCTTTTACGCTATTCCATTCGAATGTGAATTTTTAATTTGTTTACCAATTTATTTCATCTTACCACAAAAATTTGTATATTATTCTACTTCCAAGTTTTACTGAAACAAATATTTTTAGAAAAATATATCCCAAAATAAATTTAAAATTAAATAAATTATTTATGTCAGGAATAACTTATTGTGAGAAATAATTTATTGTGGTCCACATAGAAATGAATAGTAGTGTAAATTACTTATTTCTCATTAAAGCTTAAAATAGTTTTGACTCATTTAGAAGTGACAATGCATCTAGTTACTCATGCCCTAGTCCAACCTGCATTTTGGACTTTAAAATTGATCAGGGTCAGCTGGCGCTTTAAAAGTGATCAGTGACAGCAGATTCACATAAAACTCACAAAATTAATACTTATGATGTTATTTAAAGCCATTTTATACAAATTTAATTAAATTTTATTTTTAATTTGTTTCTAATTAAATTTTATATTATGGTAATATTTGTATTTCAGAGTAATTATCAAATATTAAAAATTAAATAAATCAAAAATATTAAAAAACAACTTTTCATTAGTTAGGAGGGACAATGCAAATGATCCCTCCTGTCCTAGTCTATGCTGCATTTGGTTATCTAAGTAGAATATTCTCAAGTAATATAATATAATTAAAATTAAAAATAAATAGTAGTGTAAATTACTTATTCCTTATTAAAGGTTAAAATAGTTTTGGCTCATTTAGAAGTGACAATGCATCTGGTTACTCAAGCTCTGGTCTTGGTCCTTTAAAAGTGAATAGGGTCAGTTGGTCCTTTAAAAGTGATCAGTGCCAACTGGTTCACATAAATCTCACAAATTAATACTTATGATGTTATTAAAGTCATTTTATTCAAATTTTGATTTTTAATTTGTTTCTAATTTAATTTTATATTATGTTAATATTTGTATTTCAGAGTAATTATCAAATATTAAAAATTAAATAAATAAAAAATATTAAAATAACTTTTCATTAGTTAGGAGGGACAATGCAATTGATCCCTCCTATCTTAGTCCATGTTGCATTTGGTCATCTAAGTAGAATATTCTCAAGTAATTATTAAATAATTAAAATAAAAAAATTATTATTTTTCAGAACTTAGTTTACAAAAATATTTTTACTCTATACCATTCTATTGTGTATTTTTAATTTGTTTACGAGTTTATTTTATCTTACAAAAACAAAATTGTATATTATTCTACTACCACTTTTTCCTGAAACAAATATTTTTAGAAAAATACATCTGATAAATAAATTTAAAATTAAATAAATTATTTATGTGAGGAATAACTTATTGTAAGGAATTATTTATTGTTGTCTACATAGAAAATACAAGTAGAGTAAATTACTTATTTTTCATTAAAGGTTAAAATAGTTTTGGCTCATTTAAGAGTGACAATGCATATGGTTATTCATGTCCTGTTCTCCATGCATTTGGGCCTTTGAAAGTGATTAGAACGAGTTGTGCCCTTTAAAAGTGATTAGGGTCAACTGGTTCATTTAAGACTTGCAAATTAATACTTATGATCTTATTAAAGTCATTTTTCACTACTTTATTCAAATTTTGATTTTGATTTGATTCAATTTTATTTTATATTATTAGAATATTTGTATTTCTGAATAGTTATAAAATAATAAAAATTTAAATTTAAATAAATAAAAAATATTAAAATAACTTTTAATTAGTTAGGAGCGACAATGCAAATGATCCCTCCTATCCTAGTCCACACTACATATGATAATCTAAGTACAATATTTTCAAGTAATTATTAAATAATTAAAATTAAAAATAAATAAATATTTTTCAAAAGTTAGTTTACAAAAATCTTTTTACGTACTATTCCATTCGAATGTGTATTTAAAATTTTTTCCCAAATTGTTTTATCTTACAAAAAGCAATTGTGTATTAAACTACTTCCACTTTTTTGTGATGTAAGTATTATTAGAAAAATATATCCCAAAATAAATTTAAAATTAAATAAATTATTTGTCAGGTATAACTTATTGTGACAAATAATTTATCCTAGTCAACACAAAAATTAGCAACAGAAGAAATTATTTCTTCCTCATTAAAAGTTAAAATAATTTTTGCTCATTTAAGAGTGAAAATGCATTTGGTTGCTTATGTCCTAGTCCACCTTGCATTTGAGTCTTTAAAAGAGACCAGGGCAAGCTGGACCCATAAAAAGTAATTAATGCCAGTTTGTCTACATAAGACTCACAAATTAATACTTGTGATGTTATTAAAGTCATTTTATACTACATTATTCAAATTCAGATTTTTAATTTCTTTCAAATTTAATTTTATATTATAAGAGTATTTGTATTTTTGAGTAATTATTAAATAATAAATATTTAAACATAAAAGAGTTAAAAATATCAAAATAACTTTTAATTAGTTTGTAGGGACAATGCAAATGAGCCATTCTATCCTACTTTATGCTGCATTTGGTGATCTAAGTAGAATATTCCCAAATAATTATAATATAAATAAAAATAAAAATAAATAAATAAATATTTTTCAGAAGTTAGTTTAAAATAAATCTTTTCACGCTATTCTAGTCGAATGTGAATTTTTAATTTGTTTACCAATTTATTTAATCTTACAAAATGTAATTGTATATTATTCTACTTCAAATTTTTACTGAAACAAATATTTTTAAAAAATATATCCTAAAATAAATTTAAAATTAAATAAATTATTCATGTTAGAAAAAACTTTTTTGTGAGGAATAATTTATTGTGATCCACACAGAAATAAACAGTGGTGTAAATTACTTATTCCTCGTTCAAGGTTACAATAGTTTCGACTCATTTATAAGTGACAATGCATCTAGTTAGTCATGTTCTGGTCCACCATGCATCTGGGCCATTAAAAGTGATCAGGGTTAGTTGGCCTTTTAAAAGTGATCAGCGCGAGCTGATTCACATAAAACTCACAAATTAATACTTATGATGTTATTAAAGCCATTTTATACAAATTTATTCAAATTTTGATTTTTAATTTGTTTCTAATTTAATTTTATATTATGGTAATATTTGTATTTCAGAGTAATTATCAAATATTAAAAAATAAATAAATTCAAAATATTAAAATAAATTTTAATTAGTTAGGAGGGACAATGCAATTGATCCCTCCTATCTTCGTCTAAGATGCAATTGATCATCTAAGTAGAATATTCCCAAGTAATTATTACATAATTAAAACTAAAAATAAATAAAAAAATATTTTTCAGAAATTAGTTTAAGAAAATCCTTTTACGCTATTCCATTCCAATGTGAATTTTTAATTTGTTTACCAATTTATTTCATCTTACAAAATGTAATAGTATATTATTCTACTTTCAAATTTTGACCGAAACAAATATTTTTTAAAAAATATATCCCAAAATAAATTTAAAATTAAATAAATTATTTATGTCATGAAAAAAATTTTGTGAGAAATAATTTATTGTGGTCCACACAAAAATAAATAGTAGTGTAAATTACTTATTCCTTATTAAAGGTTAAAATAGTTTCGGCTCATGTAGAAGTGACAATGCATCTGGTTACTCATACCCTGGTCCACCATGCATTTGGGCATTTAAAAGTGATCAGGGTCAGTTGACCCTTTAAAAGTGATTAGTGCCAACTGGTTCACATAAAACTCACAAATTAATACTTATGATGTTATTAAAGCCATTTTATACAATTTTTTTCAAATTTTGATTTTTAATTTGTTTCTAATTTAATTTTATATTATGATAATATTTGTATTTCAGAGTAATTATCAAATAATAAAAATTAAATAAATAAAAAATATTAAAATAACTTTTCATTAGTTAGGAGGGACAATGCAAATGATCCCTCCTGTCCTAGTCTATGCTTCATTTGGTCATCTAAGTAGAATATTTCCAAGTAATATAATATAATTAAAAATAAAAATAAATAAATAAATATTTTTCAAAAGTTAGTTTAAAAAAAATATTTTTACGCTATTCCACTCGAATGTGAATTTTTAATTTGTTTACAATTTATTTAATATTGCAAAATGTAATTGTATATTATTCTAGTTCAAATTTTTACTGAAACAAATATTTTTAGAAAAGTATATTGCAAAATAAACTTAAAAATAAATAAATTATTTATATCAGGAAAAACTTTTTGTGAGGAATAATTGATTGTGGGTCACACAAAAATAAATAGTAGTGTAAATTACTTATTTTTTATTAAAGGTTAAAATAGTTTTGGCTCATTTAGAAGTGACAATGCATCTGGTGACTCATGTCCTGGTCCACCATTCATTTGGGCCTTTAGAAGTGATCAGTCCCAGCTGGTTCACATAAAACTCACAAATTAATACTTATGATGTTATTAAAGCCATTTTATACAAATTTATTGAGATTTTGATTTTTAATTTGTTTCTAATTTAATTTTATATTATGATAATATTTGTATTTTAGAGTAATTATCAAATAATAAAAATTAAATAAATAAAAGTAATTAAAATAACTTTTCATTAGTTAGGAGGGACAATGCAATTGATCCCTCTTGTCTTGGTCCATATTGTAATTGGTCATCTAAGTAGAATATTTCCAAGTAATATAATATAATTAAAATTAAAACTAAATAAATTAATATTTTACAGAAGTTAGTTTAAAAAAATATCTTTTTACGCTATTCCACTCGAATATGAATTTTTAATTTGTTTACCAATTTATTTAATCTTGCAAAATGTAATTGTATATTATTCTACTTCAAATTTTTACTCAAACAAATATTTTTAGAAAAATATATCCCAACATAAACTTAAAAATAAATAAATTATTTATGTCAGGAAAAACTTTTTCTAAAAAGGAATAATTTATTGTGGTCCACACAGAAATAAATAGTAGTGTAAATTACTTATTCCTTATTAAAGATTAAAATAGTTTTGGCTCATTTAGAAGTGACAATGCATCTGATTACTCATGTCCTGGTCCACCATTTAAAAGTGATCAAGGTCAGTTGGCCCTTTAAAAGTGATCAGTGCCAACTGGTTCACATAAAAGTCAGTTGGCCCTTTACTTATGATGTTATTAAAGTTATTTTATACAAATTTATTCAAATTTTGATTTTTAATTTGTTTCTAATTTAATTTTATATTATGGTAATATTTATATTTCAGAGTAATTATCAAATATTAAAAATTAAATAAATAAAAATTATTAAAATAACTTTTCATTAGTTAGGAGGGACAATGCAATTGATCCCTCCTATCCTAGTCCATGTTGCATTTGGTCATCTAAGTAGAATATTCTCAAGTATTTAGTAAATAATTAAAATAAAAAAAATTATTATTTTTTAGAACTTAGTTTACAAAAATATTTTTACTCTATACCATTCTATTCTGTATTTTTAATTTGTTTACGAGTTTATTTTATCTTACAAAAACAAAATTGTATATTATTGTACTACCACTTTTTCCTGAAGCAAATATTTTTAGAAAATTATATATAATAATAAATTTAAAATTAATAAAATTATTTATGTCACGAATAACTTATTGTGAGGAATTATTTATTGTTGTCCATACATAAATAAGAAGTAGAGTAAATTACTTATTTCTCATCAAAGGTTAAAATAGTTTTGGCTCATTTAAGAGTGACAATGCATTTAGTTACTCATGTCCTAGTCTCCCCGCATTTTGGTCTTTAAAAGTGATCAGGGCGAGCTAGGCCCTTTAAAAGTGATCAGGGCCGACTGGTTCAGATAAGACTCATAAATTAATACTTATGATTTTATTAAAGCCATTTTTACTACTTTATTCAAATTTTGATTGTTACTTTGTTTATAATTTAATTTTATATTATGAGAATATTTGTATTTCTGAGTAGTTATAAAATAATAAAAAATAAAAATTAAATAAATCAAATATATTAAAATAACTTTTAATTAGTTAAAAGCGACAATGCAAATGATCTCTCCTATTTTAGTCCACGCTACATTTGATCATCTAAGTACAATACTTCCAAATAATTATTAAATAATTAAAATTAAAAAAATATTATTCAGAAGTTATTTTACAAAAATATTTTCACGCTCTAGCATTCGAATGTGTATTACAATTTTTTTTACCAATTTATTTTATCTTACAAAAAGTAATTGTGTATTAAACTACTTCCACTTTTTACTGATGTAAATATTATTAGAAAAATATATCTCAAAATAAATTATTTATGCCAAGTATAACTTATTGTGAGAAATAATTTATTCTGATCCACACAAAAATTAGCCGCAGAATAAATTACTTCTTCCTCATTAAAAGTTAAATTTTTTTTTCCTCATTTAGGAGTGATAATGCATGTGGTTACTCATGCACTGGTCCACCCTGCATTTGGGCCTTTAAAAGATATCAGGGCCACTTGAACCCTTAAAAAGTTATCATTGTCAGTTTGTCTAAATAAGACTCACAAATTAATACTTATGATGTTATTAAAGCATATTTATACTACTATATTCAAATTCATATTTTTAATTTGTTTCCAATTTAATTTTATATTATGAGAATATTTGTATTTATAAGTAATTACTTAATAATAAAAATACAAAATTATACAAATTAAAGATATTAAAATAACTTTGATTCAATTAGGAGTGAAAATGTAATTGATCCTTCCAATCCTAGTCCACACTGCATTTGACCACCTAAGTATAATACTCCTAAGTAATTATTAAATAATTAAAATAAAAAAAAAACAGATAAATATTTGTCATAAGTTAATTTATAAAAGTCTTTTTACACTATTTCATTCAAATGTGTATTTTTAATTGGATTACCAATTAATTTTACATTACAAAGATATTTATAGAGAAATTTATCCTAAAATAAATTTCAAATTAAATAAATTATTTATGTCAAGAATAAGTTATTATGAGGAATAATTTATTGTGGACCACAAACAAACTAGCATTAGAGTAAATTACTTATTTCTTATTAAAAGTTAAAATAGTTTTGGTTCAATTAAGAGTGACACTACATTTGGTTACTCATGTCCTGGTCCACCTTACATTTGGTCTTTTAAAAGTGATTACAGCCAGCTGGGCCCTTTAAAAGTGATCAAGGTCAGATTGTTCACATAAAACTCACAAATTAATACTTATGATTTTTTAAAGCCATGTTATACTACTTTATTCAAATCTAGATTTTTAATTTGTTTCTACTTTAATATTATATTATGAGAACATTTGTATTTCCGATTAATTATTAAATAATAAAAATTAAGTTAAATAAATTAAAAATATTAAAATAACTGAATTAGTTTGGAGTGACAATGCAATTGATACCTCCCATCCTAGTCCATGCTGGATTTGGTCATCCAAGTAGAATATTCTTGAATAATTATTAAATAATTAAAATTAAAATAAATAATTAAATAAATTTTAGAAGTTAGTTTGTAAAAATATTTTTATGCTATTCCATTCAAATGTGTATTTTTAATTTGTTTACATATTTATTTTATCTTACAAAAAAAAAATATATTATACTACTATCACTTTTTCCTGAAGCAAATGTTTATAGATAAATTTATCCCCAAATAAATTTAAAATTAAATAAATTATATATGTCAAGAATAACTTATTGTGAGAAATAATTTATTGTGGTACACACAGAAATTAGCAGTAGAGTAAATTACTTATTCCTCATTAAATGTTAAAATAGTTTTGACTCATTTTAGGAGTGACAATCCATTTGGTTACTCCTGTCCTGGTCCACCCTGCATTTGGACCTTTAAAAATGATCAGGGTCAGCTAGGACCTTTAAAAGTGATTAGAGTCAGCTAGTTCACATAAGACTCACAAATTCATACTTATGATGTTATAAAAGCAGTTTTATACTATTTTATTTAAATTTTGATTTTTAATTTGTTTATAATTTAATATTATTTTATGAGAATATTTGTAGATGTGAATAATTATTAAATAACAAAAGTTATAAATTAAATAAATTAAAGATATTAGAATAACATTGATTCAATTAGGAGTGAGAATGTGATTGAGCAATCCAATCCTAGTCCACGCTCCACTCATCTAAGTAGAGTATTTCCAAATAATTATTAAATAAATAAAATTAAAAATAAATTAATTAATAATCTTTAGAAGTTAGTTTATAAAAAAAATTTACGCTATTTTGTTCGAATGTGTATTTAGAATTTGTTTACCATCTTATTTTATCTTACATTAAAAAATGTATATTATACTACTTCCATTTTTTTACTGAAGTAAATATTTATAGAGAAATATATCCCAAAATAAATTAAAATTAAATAAATTTTTTATGTCAGGAATAACTTATTTTTAGGAATAATTCATGGTGGTCCACACAGAAATTAGCAGTAAAATAAATTACCAATTTCTCATTATAGGTTAAGACAATTTTGACTCATTTAGGAGTGACAATGAATCTGGTTTCTCATGTCTTGGTCCATCCTGTACTTGGACCTTTAAAAGTAATCAGGACCAACTAGGCTCTTTAAATGTGATCAGGGCCCGCTGGTTCACATAATATTCACAAATTAATATTTATGATGTTATTAGAGGCATTTTACACTACTTTATTTAAATTTAGATTTTTAATTTTATTTCTAATTTAATTTTATATTATGAGAATATTTGTATTTTTTGTGTAATTGTTAAATAATAAAAATTAAAAATTAAATAAATCAAAAATATTAAAATAACTTTTAATAAGTTAGGAGCAATAATACAATTGATCCCTCGTGTCCTAGTCCACAGTGCATTCGCTCATCTAAGTATAGTATTCCCAAGTAATTATTACAAGAAAAAGTTATTCTTACAAAATGTTTATTTTTAATTTGTTTACCAAGTTATTTTATCTTAAAAAAAATAATATATATTATACTATTTAAAGAAATTTATCCCAAAATAAAGTAAAAATTACATATATTATTTATGTCAGGAATAACATATTATGAGAAATAATTTATTGTGATCCACACAGAAATTAGCAGTAAAATAAATTATTTAGTTCTCATTAAGGTTTAAAATAGTTTTGGCTTATTCAGTATTGAGAATGCATATGGTTACTCATGTCCTGGTCAAACATGGATTTGGACTTTTAAAAGTTATGAGGGCCAATTGAACTCTTTAGAAGTGATTAGGGTCAGCTAGACCCTTTAAAAGTGATCAGGGCCAACTGGTTCACATAAGACTCACAAATTAATACTTATGATGTTATTAATTGCCATTTTACACTACTTTATCCAAATTTTGATTTTTAATTTGTTATAATTTAATGTTATATTATGAGAATATTTTTATTTTTGAGTAATTATTAAATAATAAAAATTAAGAATTAAATAAATCAAAAATATTAAAGTAACTATTAATTACTTAGGAGGGACAACACAATTGATCCCTCTTGTCCTAGTCAACGCTACATTCGGTCATATAAGTAGAATTTCCCAGGTAATTACTAAATAATTCAAATTAAAAATAAATAAAAACATATTTTTCAAAAGTTAGTTTACAAAAATCTTTTTGCGCTATTTCGAAACGGTATTATTCATTGTTTACCAATTTATTTTAAATTACAAAAAAAAATTATATATTATTCTACTTCAACTTTGTGCTGAAGTAGATATTTTTAGAAAATATATCCCAAAATAAATTATTTATGTTAGAAATAACTTATTGTGAGGAATAATTTATCGTGGTCCATACAAAAATTAGAGGTAGACTACAATACTTACTCCTCATTAAAGGTTAAAATAGTTTCGACTCATTTAGAAGTAACAATGCATCTGGTTACTCATGTCCAGGTCCACATTGCATTTGGGCCTTTAGAAGTGATCAAGGCCAGCTGGTTCACATAATACTCACAAATTAATATTTGTGATGTTATTAAAGGCATTTTACACTACTTTATTTAAATTTAGATTTTTAATTCGTTTCTATTTTCAATTTATATTATAAGAATATTTGTATTTTTGAGTAATTATTAAATAATAAAATTAAAAATTAAATAAATCTAAAATATTAATATAACTTTTAAAGAGTTTGAAGCGACAATGCAAATGATCCCTCCTATTCTAGTTCGTGCTACATTTGGTCATCTAAGTACAGTATTTCCAAGTAATTATTAAATAATTGAAATTAAAAATAAATAAAAAAATATTTTTCAATAGTTAGTTTACAAAAATATTTTTATGTATTCCATTCGATTGTGTACTTTTAATTTGTTTACCAATTTATTTTTAGAGAAATATATTTTAAAATAAATTTAAAATTAAATAAATTATTTATGTCAGGAATAACATATTATGAGAAATAATTTATTGTGGTACACACAAAAAATTAGCAGTAAAATAAATTATTTAATTCTCACTGAAGTCTAAAATAGTTTTGGCCCATTCAGTATTGAGAATGCATCTGGTTACTCATATCCTGGTCCAACATGGATTTGGACATTTAAAAGTTATCAGGGCCAGTTGGACTCTTTAAAAGTGATTAGGGTCAGCTGAACCCTTTAAAAGTGATAAGGGCCAACTGGTTCACATAAGACTCACAAATTAATACTTATGATGTTATTAATTGCCATTTTACACTACTTTATCCAAATTTTGATTTTTAATTTGTTATAATTTAATGTTATATTATGAGAATATTTTTATTTTTGAGTAATTATTAAATAATAAAAATTAAGAATTAAATAAATCAAAAATATTAAAGTAACTATTAATTACTTAGGAGGGACAACACAATTGATCCCTCTTGTCCTAGTCAACGCTACATTCGGTCATATAAGTAGAATTTCCCAGGTAATTACTAAATAATTCAAATTAAAAATAAATAAAAACATATTTTTCAAAAGTTAGTTTACAAAAATCTTTTTGCGCTATTTCGAAACGGTATTATTCATTGTTTACCAATTTATTTTAAATTACAAAAAAAAATTATATATTATTCTACTTCAACTTTGTGCTGAAGTAGATATTTTTAGAAAATATATCCCAAAATAAATTATTTATGTTAGAAATAACTTATTGTGAGGAATAATTTATCGTGGTCCATACAAAAATTAGAGGTAGACTACAATACTTACTCCTCATTAAAGGTTAAAATAGTTTCGACTCATTTAGAAGTAACAATGCATCTGGTTACTCATGTCCAGGTCCACATTGCATTTGGGCCTTTAGAAGTGATCAAGGCCAGCTGGTTCACATAATACTCACAAATTAATATTTGTGATGTTATTAAAGGCATTTTACACTACTTTATTTAAATTTAGATTTTTAATTCGTTTCTATTTTCAATTTATATTATAAGAATATTTGTATTTTTGAGTAATTATTAAATAATAAAATTAAAAATTAAATAAATCTAAAATATTAATATAACTTTTAAAGAGTTTGAAGCGACAATGCAAATGATCCCTCCTATTCTAGTTCGTGCTACATTTGGTCATCTAAGTACAGTATTTCCAAGTAATTATTAAATAATTGAAATTAAAAATAAATAAAAAAATATTTTTCAATAGTTAGTTTACAAAAATATTTTTATGTATTCCATTCGATTGTGTACTTTTAATTTGTTTACCAATTTATTTTTAGAGAAATATATTTTAAAATAAATTTAAAATTAAATAAATTATTTATGTCAGGAATAACATATTATGAGAAATAATTTATTGTGGTACACACAAAAAATTAGCAGTAAAATAAATTATTTAATTCTCACTGAAGTCTAAAATAGTTTTGGCCCATTCAGTATTGAGAATGCATCTGGTTACTCATATCCTGGTCCAACATGGATTTGGACATTTAAAAGTTATCAGGGCCAGTTGGACTCTTTAAAAGTGATTAGGGTCAGCTGAACCCTTTAAAAGTGATAAGGGCCAACTGGTTCACATAAGACTCACAAATTAATACTTATGATGTTATTAATTGCCATTTTACACTACTTTATCCAAATTTTGATTTTTAATTTGTTATAATTTAATGTTATATTATGAGAATATTTTTATTTTTGAGTAATTATTAAATAATAAAAATTAAGAATTAAATAAATCAAAAATATTAAAATAACTATTAATTACTTAGGAGGGACAACACAATTGATCCCTCTTGTCCTAGTCAACGCTATATTCAGTCATATAAGTAGAATTTCCCAGGTAATTACTAAATAATTCAAATTAAAAATAAATAAAAACATATTTTTCAAAAGTTAGTTTACAAAAATCTTTTTACGCTATTTCGAAACTGTAGTATTCATTGTTTCCAATTTATTTTAAATTACAAAAAAAAATTGTATATTATTCTACTTCAACTTTGTGCTGAAGCAAATATTTTTAGAAAATATATCCCAAAATAAATTATTTATGTTAGAAATAACTTATTGTGAGGAATAATTTATCGTGGTCCACACAAAAATTAGAGGTAGACTACAATACTTACTCCTCATTAAATACTTAAAATAGTTTCGGCTCATTTAGAAGTAACAATGCATCTGGTTACTCATGTCCAGGTCCACATTGCATTTGGGCCTTTAGAAGTGATCAAGGCCAGCTGGTTCACATAATACTCATAGATTAATACTTGTGATGTTATTAAAGGCATTTTACACTACGTTATTTAAATTTAGATTTTCAATTTGTTTCTATTTTCAATTTATATTATAAGAATATTTGTATTTTTGAGTAATTATTAAATAATAAAATTAAAAATTAAATAAATCTAAAATATTAATATAACTTTTAAATAGTTTGAAGCGACAATGCAAATGATCCCTCCTATTCTAGTTCGTGCTACATTTGGTCATCTAAGTACAATATTTCCAAGTAATTATTAAATAATTGAAATTAAAAATAAAAAATTACTTTAATAGTTAGTTTACAAAAATATTTTTATGTATTCCATTCGATTGTGTACTTTTAATTTGTTTACCAATTTATTTTTAGAGAAATATATCTCAAAATAAATTTAAAATTAAATAAATTATTTATGTCAGGAATAACTTATTATAAGGAATAATTTATAGTGGTCCATACAAAAATAAGTAGTAGAGTAAATTACTTATTTCTCATTAAAAGTTAAAATAGTTTTAGCTCATTTAGGAGTGAAAATGCATCTGGTTACTCATGCCCTAGTCCATCCTGCATTTGGGCCTTTAAAAGTGATCAGTGTCAGCTGGACCCTTTAAAAGTGATTGGCGTCTGCTGGTTCACATTAGACTCACAAATCAATACATATGATGTTATTAAAGTCATTTTATACTACTTTATTCAAATTCAAATTTTTAATTTGTTTCAAATTTAATTTTATATTATGAGAATATTTCCTTTTCCAAGTAATTATTAAATAATAAAAATTAAGAATTAAATAAATCAAAAACATTAAAATAACTTTTAATCAGTTTGGAGCGACAATGCAATTGATCACTTCTGTTCTAGTCCATGTTGTATTCCGTCATCTAAGTATAGTACTCCCAAGTAATTCTTATATAATTAAAAATAAAAATAAAAAAATAAATATTTTAGAATTTAGTTTGCAAAAATCTTGTTATGCCATTCCATTCAAATCTTTATTTTTAATTTGTTTACCAAGTTATTTTATCTTACAAAAAAATTATATATCTTATACTACTTACACTTTTTACTTAAACAAATATATTAAAAGAAATTTATCCCAAAATAAAGTTAAAATTAAATATATTATTTATGTCAGGAATAACTTCTTATGAGGAATAATTTGTTGTGGTCCACACAGAAATTAACAGTAAAATAAATTATTTACTTCTCATTGAAGTTTAAAATATTTTTGGCTCATTCAGTATTGAGAATGCATCTGGTTACTCATTTCCTGGTCCAACCTGCATTTGAGCATTTAAAAGTTATGAGGGCCAGCTGGACCCTTTAAAAGTGATCAGGGCCAGCTGATTCACATAAGACTCACAAATTAATACTTATGATGTTATTAATTGTCATTTTACACCACTTTATTCAATTTTTTATTTTTTATTTGTTATAAGTTAATGTTATATTATGAGAATTTTTATATTTCTGAGTAATTATTAAATAATAAATATTAAAAATTAAATAAATAAAAAATAATAAAATTACTATTAATTACATAGGAGGGACAACACAATTGATCCCTCCTGTCCTAGTCAGCTATATTGGGTCATATAAGTAGAATTTTCCTAGGTAATTACTAAATAATTCAAATTAAAAATAAATAAAAACATATTTTTCAAAAGTTAGTTTACAAAATTTTTTTTGCGCTATTTCGAACCTGTATTATTCATTGTTTCCAAATTTATTTTAAATTACAAAAAAAAATTGTATATTATTCTACTTCAACTTTGTGCTGAAGCAAATATTTTTAGAAAATATATCCCAAAATAAATTATTTATGTTAGAAATAACTTATTGTGAGGAATAATTTATCGTGGTCCACACAAAAATTAGAGGTAGACTACAATACTTACTCCTCATTAAAGGTTAAAATAGTTTCGGCTCATTTAGAAGTAACAATGCATCTGGTTACTCATGTCCAGGTCCACATTGCATTTGGGACTTTAGAAGTGATCAAGGCCAGCGGGTTCACATAATACTCACAGATTAATACTTGTGATGTTATTAAAGGCATTTTACACTACTTTATTTAAATTTAGATTTTTAATTTGTTTGTATTTTCAATTTATATTATAAGAATATTTGTATTTTTGATTAATTATTAAATAATAAAATTAAAAATTAAATAAATCTAAAATATTAATATAACTTTTAAATAGTTTGAAGCGACAATGCAAATGATCTCTCCTATTCTAGTCTGTGCTACATTTGGTCATCTAAGTACAATATTTCCAAGTAATTATTAAATAATTAAAATTAAAAATAAATAAAAAAATATTTTTCAATAGTTAGTTTACAAAAATATTTTTATGTATTCCATTCGATTGTGTACTTTTAATTTGTTTACCAATTTATTTTTAGAGAAATATATTTTAAAATA
>Ga0214544_1003973_pt1:0-25000 | contig 30054 bp, 16 predicted proteins | sample CNSS3metaG_FD_160074 | JGI IMG/M metagenome (GOLD analysis project Ga0214544, IMG submission 160074) | Root nodule microbial communities from cowpea collected in UCLA plant growth center, Los Angeles, California, USA - CNSS3 | ecosystem: Host-associated > Plants > Roots > Nodule | place...
ACATATAAGCGGCCAGGGTCGAACACCCCTAACTTAATGTTTAATTCGCCTTTAGTTCCCCATCCTTACTACAAGTAAGCGGCCTGCGTCGAACACCCTTAACTTAATGTTTAATTCGCTTTTAGTTTCCCACCCTTACCATAAGTAAGCGGCCTGGGTCGAACACCTCTAACTTAATGTTTAATTCGCTTTTAGTTCCCCACACTTACCACAAGTAAGCGGCCTGGGTCGAACACCCCTAACTTAATGTCTAATTCTCCTTTAGTTCCCCACCCTTACCACATATAAGCGGCCAGGGTCGAACACCCCTAACTTAATGTTTAATTCGCCTTTAGTTCCCCATCCTTACTACAAGTAAGCGGCCTGCGTCGAACACCCTTAACTTAATGTTTAATTCGCTTTTAGTTCCCCACCCTTACCATAAGTAAGCGGCCTGGGTCGAACACCTCTAACTTAATGTTTAATTCGCTTTTAGTTCCCCACCCTTACCACAAGTAAGCGACCTGGGTCGAACACCCTTAACTTAATGTTTAATTCGCCTTTAGTTCCCCACCCTTACCACAAGTAAGCGACCTGGGTCGAACACCCCTAACTTAATGTTTGATTCGCTTTTAGTTCCCCACACTTACCACAAGTAAGCGGCCTGGGTCGAACACCCCTAACTTAATGTTTAATTCGCTTTTAGTTCCCCACCCTTACCACAAGTAAGCGGCCTGAATCGAACACCTCTCACTTAATGTTTAATTCACTTTTAGTCCCCCACCCTTACTATAAGTAAACGGCCTGGGTCGAACACCTTTCTCAAATTAACACGGACTATAACCAAATACGGTCTACATCACAACTCATTCACGAAAACATCATTCCACACACTATTATAACACATCATATCGACATCGCGCAACAACAAACATACCAAGAATAACCATCACATTAACAATAAAGTAGATAGTGTACGGATTAATACAAACTTAGAATCGAAATCAAATTGACAGCATTCAAACACCAATCCTAAGCCACCCCCTATTTGGCATCTTTCGCTTCCACTGCATCATTAGGATTTGCATCTACCTTCTTAACCTCTGCCACCTTCCCTGCATCCTCCCCAGGATTGGATTCTACCTCATCCACGAGCACACCGTCAACCACATCTTTATTTACATCAAATCTAACATCCCCAGCATCCACATCCTTGTAAAAGAAAGCCGCTTGCCGCAACCCCTTCTAAACTCCATTTATATGTTCCTGGATAACATAACTCTTCAAATCATCAAGCTTCACCTCCAGACCGTCATGTTTCTCCTTCATCTCGTCATAATCCGCCTCCAAATCAACAATACCCTTCAATTTCTCCTCCGAGTCCAAGCAGCGCACTCTCCACGTTGCCAGCTTTTTCCTCTCTTCTAGCCATTCTTCCCTTTCCTTCTTCCAGGCCTCCTTCTCCTCGGCATGTTTGTCAACCTTCTCTTGCAACTCTTCCAGCTTTTCCTGATTCCCTTCCTTCAACCCCCCTGGTACAAGGACCCAACCTCGCGACCCAATAGTAGCGCCTTACTACCAAATTCCACCATAGTCCTCACCAGATGGTCAGGATCCATGTTACCGATTGAATTAATTAGCGTCTTCGGCATATTAATTTTAATATCTCGTCGCACAACCGTCTCTAGCAGCTCAATCAGCCCAACTTCAGGCCCTTTTGTGCCATTAGACGACCCCACCCCTAACAGAGCAGCCCAGACCTTCTTCACATCTTTGCCCCTACCAGGCCTAGCTGGCAGCTCGACCTTTCTTTTTGTCCCACCATGTACGTGAACATCCACCAGCGACTCTTGCAAGTTAGGAAGCTCAGTGTTCCCAGTAACCCTAGCTCTAGCTGCTTTCTCCTTTCGTAGTGTTTGGAACAGAGTCAAGTTCTTCTTTCCCATCTGCGCCATATGACCTGTAAACAACAACACACATCCATCAGACCACTCAAACATAATATAATACTCAAATATACAAAAAGATACCTTGAATATCAATAATCGGATGAACCGAATTATAAACCCTAACTAAGCCCTTAGTGGGCATCTTATCGCTAAAAAGCATCACCGCATCCACCACCTCCCGGTCAGCCACAGACAACTCCTCCCTCGCCATCCTCTTATATCTCCAAGGGTTGTCGGTCCAACAAAAGGGAAATTTAGTACTCCCATCATTGGTATAAAAATGTGAGCGTCCAACTTGCTTTACCACCACTTTAAAGAACCCATCTTTGAAGTGTTTGAAAGACTGAGTAAAAGCATCCAGTCTGTTAATTCCAGGCCGGCTTATAAGCGACAACAATGTGGTCGGACTTCTTGGCCTCGTATAAAAAAAGTAGAGGAACGCCCGCGGAGTAGGTTGCAAGTACAAAGCCATACACAACAACCGAAACACCTACAAGTATGCCAAGCTGTTTGCGTGCAGTTGAGTGGGAGCAACATTCAACAAACGCATCACTCCCATGGTGAACTCGTCAAACGACAACCAAATGTGCAATTGTGAAAAGTGACACATGTACATGTAAAAGAACTCCTCGACAACTTCATCTTGGCCGTGGCAGACACATTCTACTGCAGTTACCCTCTTTGGCACCACTATATCCCTTCGAGCACCTTTCTCAAAGATAGGGGTACAGTTCAACCACGACTTCAGTAATCGCGACCATGTCCTCGCTTTTATAGCTCTTCTCCTATTAGTATGTATCATGTTTCTTTTTGTAGCCATCCTTTGTCCAATGGGTCTGGCATGCTACCGGTCTTTAAGTATCATATGTACGGTGTTATTCAGGTTCCGCCATTACTATTTAAGTTCATGTAGGTGTTTCCGGTTAGGGTGTCGTCAGTGTTTGCAGGAGTAGGGATCTATATTTCCTTTCTTCCTCGTGCTAGCTAGTTTGGAGAGAGCATTTGCCCTAACGTTGTCTCCCTTGGGTACATGCTCTACGAGTATTGTCGCAACCAAAAAAAATAGCGATGGGATGGCGACCAAAAATCATTAATTTTTAGAAATATAAATTTTAGAAGGAGTTGCCACCATAGTTTTAGGAAACAATGGAAAGCTAAAAATAAATGGTTTGCAAAACCGAATCAGGTCTAGGAGTCGGTTACATGTGGGGAAGGTATTAACACCTCACACGTTTGTCCTAAGACGGTTTCCCTTTAATTAAGTGTACAAAGCTAATAAAATTTTCAAATATTTGTTTTTCCCAAAAAACCAAATAAAACATGCAAATATTAATAAAGAAAAGATTTTTTAAATTTCATTTGGGTCCAATAAAGTGTTTGACCTGGCTACTACGTATTCTCATTTAAAATAAAAAATCAGGGTTACGTAGTTTTTTTAGAAAAACAAATTATTAAAGAAAACTTTGATTTGATTAATATTTTTAAATTTTAAATTTTAAATTTTAGTATATTTTTTTATATATTTATCATGTGAATCCTAGACTCAACATGATGAAAAATTATCATCAAACATGTGTAAGATTAGATATGATGATTAATTTTAATTATAAAAATATTTAATATTTAAGTAAGTCTCAAACTTAACATGATAATTAGTTTTATTTAAAATCAAATTTCTTATGAAAGCTTAGATTTTATTATCAAGTAAGTCCAAGACTTAACATGATAAAAAAAATTTATTTACGAGTTAAATATTTAATTATCAACTAAGATTTAACATGATAATTAAATTTATTTAAATGTAAAATGAAAATTATAATTATCAAATAAGTCTGAGACTTAATATGATATTTAATAATTTTTAATATTAAAGAAAATATAATTTTGATATAAAAGAGAGGTATTAATCTATGAGGAAAAATATAAAGCTCAAACAAACATGAAATGGATGTGTTAATATAAAAAACAGAGGTGCATGTTGCATCTGCCTCTAACTGATGCTGGAGTGGAAATACTAAAATAATAGTTGCATCTGCCTCTAACTATGCATGAAAACTAGGGGTGCGCGAAGCAAATGGCCTATCAAAAGTAATTAGTATGCAAAGAATAAAAAGGTACATGAAGAACAATGAATGGTCCAAATTTACGTTTCTGATGGTTCCTCCTTTGAAAAATAAAATCTGTGTTTCTCTACATGATTCCGCAACATTGCTTATGTTTCTGTTTGGCTTAATTTTCACTATGCCGGTAAGAATGGACTTGAAAAATCTATGATGATCATGTTTCATTGCAATTATAGATTCGAATAAAGAAACATATTAATAGAATAGTGAGTATATGATGAAGAAATAGAAACCTCCATTGTAGTGTTTCGATTGTTCCTTCCCTTCTGGTGCCCTTGCTTCTTGTTCCGATCCACTTTTTCTTCAATTTCTCTTGATCTCCTATGTTTCCTTCTGATCGAGTATCCCTCGAACAAAAGACATCTTCTGACTTCCTCGTTTTCCTCTTGCTTTCCAAAAGATCCTCCCTCAAATCATCTTTGTTCGGTATATTCTATAGCCTTTTGAAGCCAATGGACCATACCTTTCTGTTATGTCAATCACAACATTTAATAAGTGCATGTGTGGGTTGGAAAGAATGTTCCAGAATGATCTAAATGAATGACCATGTGGGTGACTTAAGTGTGTTATGAGTGAGTGGCAAACTAATATAAGGGTGTGTTCGTTTGAGGGAGAGTGTGAAGATGATATGTATGAATTTGAATGGATGAATTTGTGTGTTTTTTAGTGAATTTAGAGGGTAAAGTGAATGGATTTGAACATAAGTTTTATGAAAGTTAGAGAGAGATTTCATTGATGTGATAGATAAAGTGAATTGATGTTTAGAGATTTCATTTATGCAAAAGAACTTTTGTTGTGCAGTTTTAGTTGCTAAAGCTTATGCCTTTATCCATTTAGTAAAATAACTTATCGCTGCTATTAAAAATTTTACTTGACCTTTTTTAGTAGGAACAATCCAAGTATATCCATTCCTCACGTAGGGAAGAGCCAAGGAGCAATAATTATATGTAACTCCTTTGTTTAATCACAAACATTTGTTGTATTTTTCAATGAATCTATGAGCCCCGTTCTTGTCGTCTATTTTGTCTGTCATGTCTAGCCAATGTTTGTTTATTGTTTATTTCTAAACAATCTCAAACCAAATCATTTTATATATTATTGTCCAATGTTTTACACTGCTCAATTTAAGTTATCTTAGACTTGATATTCATACAATAATTTTAAAGATTTTGGATAAAGTATCATATAAGACAATAAAATGGTTAAGAGTAACAAAACAATCATTTGAAAAAGATTTTATATGTAAAATGTGATTCATTATAACTTTGTTGAAAAAAACCCTTAGTAAAGACAAAAACTTAGCTAAAGAAAAAGAGTACATCATTCTTATCCATGAGTTAAACATTACCATAAGACTTGTAGTACATTACAAATTTTTGCTCTCTTACTTACGTATGCATTAGAGAGTCTTTTGCAAGTGGATCTCCTCATTTTCTCTTTGAAACTTGAAGCTCTCTCACTAAAAGACAATAATTTAGTTATTGAAAACCTTATACCCACCTCATAGACTCCTCGTCAAAATTTGATAAGAACATTTACCAAAACCCTTTAAAGAATATTAAAGTAATAATTTAAAATTATATTTATGAATTAGATATGTTTTTTTCTCTCCTGATTATTTTCTAAAGGAAAATGATATAGTAACATTTATTTTTTGACAACTTATCTCACAACATGACGTGGTGGTATTTGTTTTTCAAATTTTTTCAATTTTCTTCAATTTTCACGTTGGTTCTCTTTGGAAGAAATCATGCAGAGAAAAAGCAAAAGGTGCAAATGCAAATTGGAGGAGAAAAAGTAGAAAGTGCGAGTGCAAACTGTTGAACTGAAGAGCATCTTGTTTGTCTTCTACAACCGCACTGATCTTCGCCTTCAATCGCTGTTCTTCGTCTTCAAACCCTATTTTTTCTAACAATCCCTCTTCTTCTTCTTCGTCCAAACGTGTGGGTTTTCTAAAAATCTTATTTTTCTAAACACCCATCTTCTTCTTCTTCATCCCAACGGTGTGGGTTTTCTCATTGGACAAAAGCTTGAACAGTTCGACGTCTGTACCCATTGGGGGTGGAAAGGAGTGATTTTTGTTGTTGTTTGTAGTGGCGTCGTCGTGGTAGTGACGTAAGTTTATGGCTTTCGTCTTTTTGGTGGAATCTAATCGGGGTCGCTTATTCGAAAGGTGTGTGGCAATAAGTTGTACTTATTTTTGCGTATTGTTTGTGATTATTTTGTGTAAAAGGCAAAGACAATTATGAATTTTTTTTTCGAATGTTGGTTGTTGAGGTTAGGGTTAAGATTATGTGTTATTACTTAAGATTTTGTAAATCCACATATGTGTTCATTTAAGACTTAATATCTGCGAACCCATGCTCTATGATTTGCATATTAGATATTCATGGTAGTTATAGTGGTCCAGGGATGATTTTCATTTGTTAACTTATTTAGTAAATTGTAAATCCATATGTACTTACTTAAGACTTAATATTTATGAAGTCATGCTCTATGATTTGCATATTAGATATTTGTGGTAGTTATAGTTGTCTAGGGATGATTTTTAGTAAAATATAAATCCATATGTGCTTACTTAGTAGTTAATAACTGCAAACCCATGCTCTATGATTTGAACATTGGTTAACCATATTAGTCATTGTTGAGCAGTATTGATTTTGCATTGGTTGACTTATTGAGAGAAAACTATAAATCCACATATGTGCTTACTAAGTATTTAATAATTGCGAACCCATGGTGTATGATTTGCACATTAGATATCCATGTTATTTATAGTTGAGCATGGATTATTTTGATTGGTTGACTTATCTATTAAATTGTAGATCCACATATGTACTTACTTAAGACTCAATATCTGTAAAATCATGCTCGATGATTTGCGCATTAGATATCCATGATAGTTATAGTTGTCCAAAGATGATTTTCATTGGTTGGCTTATCCAGTAAACTGTAAATCCACATATGTGCTTACTTAGGACTTAATAATTGCAAACCCATGTCACTTGATTTTTACAATGATAACAACTGATACTAAAACTTAAGTTGTAACATTTTATTGTTAATCGCAAGTTGTTTTTAATTGCAGACTAACACCCGAGGAAATAAATTACCCCATCCTTCGTGATGATGTCCATATTAATGAAGACAACACGAAAAGAAGAAATCATGACGAATGTGGACAACAATGTGGACCCAAATGTCCATAACAACGACGAGATCATTGTGCAAACCGTTGAGGACAACAATGAGATCCACAACCATTGAAGAAGTTGCCACGTTTTCAAGTAGGAGAGTCCTTTAAATCACGACCATAGGCCCTTCATAACTAAGGACAACCGTATTTAATTTTTTGGATGTTATGGTTTTAAGTGATGGTGAAATTTGATATTTTGAATTAGTAGGAGGTGTTGTTTGACCTTATGATACATGTATACTATAAAATGTAAACTTACTATAAAATTCAAATATGGTACCTATTTTTATGAGTGTACAAAACGCATAACAAGGGCTAGCACTAACTTATACAAAACTTAACAACAACTATGCAATGTGGATTACTAAAATATTTGATCTCAAGAGTAACCAAGTAGTTAGGGAATGGATTCATTTACTCCTTCATGCTAACTTAATTTGATGTGTTCGTAAATGAAATTAATATCTTTAATAATTAAAATCATCACAGTCAACAGTTACTGAGGTTTAGTAAGCGGTTACATGAAAATGCAAAACGAATAGCATGGGTTAACACTTATTTATATATCACTTAGCAACTACTATTGACAATGCATTTCTAAAGTCATTCCTCTCATTTGAATTGAAGGACTAAAACTATAAAGTTAGTATCAGTTTAAACGCTTCCAAAATGAAGTTGTAGACTTTACTCATCAACCTAACTTCTCAAAATGATACGTGGTCAACTTGTCTTTCCTAAGAAAGTTAATGTGCAAATCTTTTAACTTGGGTTTGCACTTATTTACTTAGAAGTAAGCAAGTACTTAGCAGAATATATTCATTTACTCTCCGTGTTAATTTAATATGTTCATAAATGAAGGTAATATCATCAAAAAGTGGATGTCACAATATCATTTTCCTTTTCCTAATTAAAATCATCACAGTCAACACTTACTGAGGTTTGGTAAGAAGTTTCGTGAAAGTGCAAAACGAATAGCATGGGTTAACACTTATTTATATATCAGTTAACAACTACTATTAACAGTGGATTTGTAAAGTAATTCTTATCATTTGATTTGAAGAACTAAAACTATGAAGTTAGTATTAGTTTAAACACTTGCAAAATGAAGTTGTAGACTTTGCTCCTCATCCCAACTTCTCCAAATCACACGTGGTCAACGTGCTCAACAATCCACATTCAAAGAAGCGATCCCAATTAGATTCCATCGAAAAGACGAAAGCCACAAACTTACGTCACTACAATGACGACACCACTACAAACAACAACAAAAATCCCTCCTTTCCACCCCAATGGGTATGGACGCCGAACCGTTGAAGCTTTTATCCAATATCAAAACCCACACTGTTAGGACGAAGAAGAGATGTTTTTAGAAAAATGGGAATTTTAGAAAACCCACACTGTTGGGATGAAGAAGAAGAAGGGATTTATAGAAAAATAGGTTTTTTAGAAAACTCACACCATTTGAACGAAGAAGAGAGGTTTTTAGAAAAATAGGATTTGAAGATGAAGAACAACGATTGAAACAAAGATTAGTATGGTTGAAGAAGATAAACAATATGCTCTTTAGTTCAACAATTTGCACTCACACTTTCTATTTTTTCTCTTCCAATTTGCATTCGTACCTTTTGCTTTTCTCTTCCCACTTTCTTCCAAAGAGAAGCAACTTAAAAATAAAAAAAAAAATCAAAAAAAAAAATTGAAAAACGGATGTCACGTCACGTAAATGGTCAAAAAATAGGTATTACCGTATCATTTTCCTTTTCTAAATTAAACAACAAACATATTTTATCCATACATTTTGTGAAAGTCATGTCCAATAAGTGGTTTCCATGTAACAAACAATTTCACCGTGATCTATAACGTAATCTCCATATACCATTTGCTAGAAAGACATTTTACTTAACTTTTATAAATTATATATTATTTAATTTTAAGATAAAACACAAATTTTATAAATAGTTGGAAAACGGGAAAACATATTTAATCCTATGATTATTATGATTAGAAACCAATATATTTTAATTTATCCTTCTATTTCGTTTCTTTGAAAATGTTGAAAACAACAATTTCACTTTTAGCTTCTTAATAAAAACAGATGAGCAACCCAAACGATTTCATTTCCTCCTGCCAAGCGTAAGAATACTCCTTGCTTGTTTAAATTCATATTCTCAAGAATAAATTTGCATACACCTGAAACAAACGTACTATGTAACAGTTAGCTATATACAAAACAATTTCGAATTATTGAGCATTTTAATAAAAGAATGTTACTTTTAATATACAAATATTTTTCAAAATAGCGAAAACTTAAAAGAATAATATTTTTAAACAATATAGATATATGCCATAAAATATATAAGAATGAATGTATATATTTCATCTTTTTCCGTCACAAGTGGACAAGGGCAATTTCAAATATTGAAGATAAGCGAATAATCTCGAATAAGAGAAACTTTAACTACATTTTGGATAGAACGAATATATCTACGATCACCTAGAGGCTTAGTTTGTACAGTTGGATGTTAGAAGAAAGATTGGTTCTGCTATAATATCTGCATTTTAAACATTTAATGAACTTCCTTTTACCAAATGAAATGGGGACTGTAGCATTGTGCAACAGGTAATAATTTTTACATTGTTTACAAATGCCGAAATAATATGTTAATTAAACAAATTTGATAAATAGAAAGTACAACCTTCCCATCTCCCACATCCACTGTATATCATTGGTCAGGCACTCTTGTCTGAAGCAGAGTTGAGATAGGATATCACAAGATCAGCTGCTTGCCAACCTGAGGCAATTGATTTGCCAACTGAGAGTCCTCCTTTGAAGTTACCTACGAAGTTCATCATTGTTGGCTTAAGAATTTAGGGTGCATTTGAAAGAGCTTATTGCAGTTTATTTGTCTACTGTTATGACAAGATCTTGGGTAAATGTTTGCAAGAACTTACAATTATTGCTAAGTTCTTCAGAACAACTTCCATTTTACATGACAAATACTCATTCAATAAGCACTTAATTAAGCTGTTGTTTTACTCAGATGGGCATTAAAAACTAATGCTATGTGTATGTTCTTAACCTATTCCGTATAATATTATATCTACATGAATGCATAAAAAGGTTGGCACATAACATTAGCATTTGCGACTTAACACGAATGCACAAGTGGCTTCACCAGACTTCAAATGGAATTTTAGAAGGAAAAGATCCAATCAGTTACCTGCAAAGAAAAATCCAGGAAGATCTTTTTCTATCTTATCAATTGCTTCAAGAACTGACCCATAGTTACGTCCATACAAAGGAAAGCCTTTACTCCAGTAAAAATGACTGTCATTGAGCATTATTTAGAACTTACAAGGATAAAATATAATATAAAAGAAAATTAATGAAAATAAACTGAAGACATACTTAACAAATGTTGGTTCCCCCTCTGCTCCCAACAACTTTCTCAGGTCAGAAGTAACAATTTTTTGAAGTTCATCACTACAGTAAACAAGCAAACTAACAATTAGAAAGATATAAAAAAAAGACAAGTCAACAGGAGACTATATACGGTTTTTGACATGTATTACTATACCAATATATCTATTGTCACTGCTAAGTTAATATAATTTATTGAATAGGAGTTGAAGATAAAAATTGGTCGAAAAGGATTGACAAGGTATACTCATGATTCTGGTCAGTAAAATATATGATTACAACTACAGTAAAAGTACGTTGAAGCTTGAGCCAGTTCCCTGTTTTGGGTTCCGCCAACGAAAGTGGTATAGAGATAAAAATCACTAGGTGCACGATCTGGAAACATCATAGAGGAAAAAAGCGTACCTGTTGACAAAGATACTTTAGCAGTTACATCAAAAAATAGTTATGACCTAATTTAGATATTTTCAACCATAGACACATGGAAACGTTACCAAGTGTTTTTAAACCATTTTGTCTCTCTTTAGAAGGAACAAGAACTCCAAAACCCTCCAAAGGTCTCTTTACATTCTCCTTTCTGAAGGCAGTAATCATGACAGAGATTGGCACATAGCTTATCTGCAACAGGGGTTGTGAGATGCTGTTTTAAAAACAATAACTAATAGAATGTAAAACTATTAATTCGGTTTATTTATTTGATGTCCCGTAAAAGATAAGCAAGATAACCTTTAAGATTCACAAACAAACTAATTTTACGTGGCTATAGCTTTGCTTTGACAACCCCTTTTACATCCTTATTAATGGTGCACTTAGGCCTTAGCATGGGCCTTATATTTGCAAACAAATAAATTTTGAAGTAAATAATCAAACTCCAAGTCAAGTTGAAATGGTAATACCTCGGGAAGAAAACTAAGTGGAAAGGGACTGCTCCTTTTTGTAATCTTGATATCCTTGATATTACATAGAGGAGCCTATATTATTATCACACAAAACAATCAGAAGTTGTTGGTATTAGTAACTAACATCGTGATATATGTTTCACTGAAGAAAAGTGTAAGCTTCGAAATAAAACTTCAGAAATTAACACAACAAAAGAATCATATCACACCTTTAGAAAAGGAAAATAATGTTGCAAAATACCCCAACTTCTGAATAAATTAGTAGATTACAAATAGCAAATTTGTAAGAATAAATCTACGACCCTGCTTTCCATCAACAGAGATTGTAGCACAATTGTAACATATTATAAGTCAGAGTTCACTTAAATTATATTTATAATTAATTTTGAGCAACAAGAAATACCAGGTGACATTAGCATTGATCTACAGAAATTAGTACATTACAAACAAAGATGCATTCAGATAAATAGCGATACCACTTAATAATTAATTGCAAGAACTTGAAGGTTTCTGTTGAGAATAAAGAAAATAGGGATTGAAATTAATCTCCCTTGTGTATAAACCACACATAGGGTAATCTATTTATAATAGAGAGAGGTACAAGTAAAAAGAGTAACTGAAAATAAAAAGATTAAATAGAAGATATTGTTTGATATTGTGGTTATCAATATCTAACAATATCTTAATAATATCAAACAATATCTAACAATATGGATCACGGTTTTGACATACAACAATCCAAAATCCCTTTCAAATTACAAGATCCTATCAACCGTTTTTCTTATTTGTATGCAACTTCCCCAAATGACTACCTCTAATAATCAGTCTCGTCACAGATAGTGTTTATATAGATTTTTCTTTTAGTGTATGTTAAGGTTTAGTGTTTCCCATGTCATATTTTAATACTTCAACTTGGCTTTGAATCACCCTGGTTATGGAGCTCGAAATTTGATTTAATATTTTCTTTTGATGACTTAATTTAGAAAAAAATGAATTTGAAATTTTTCAAACCCTGTATGTCCTTTGCAGGTGGAAATTATTGATGTACCTGCCGATACAAAGGACAAAGATGAGATTCTTGAGAGTGAGTTCTTTGACACTAGGCAGGCATTTCTGAGTCTCTGCCAGGGAAATCATTATCAGTATGATACTCTAAGACGGGCCAAGCATTCCTCTATGATGGTTCTCTATCATCTTCATAATCCAACTGCTCCTGCATTTGTTACTACATGTAACATTTGCCGTCTTGACATAGAAACAGGCCAAGGTTGGCGTTGTGAAGTGTGCCCTGAATATGATGTGTGCAATGCTTGCTATCAAAAGGATGGTGGCACTGATCATCCTCATAAATTGACAAATCATCCATCAATGGCAGATCGTGATGCTCAGAACAAGGAAGCTAGGCAACTACGAGTATTACAGGTTTGAATGAGATTATATTTGACCGTATCCGTGTCATTTTAATGATCATGTTTATTAGTTGGTTATATTGGATTTCTAATAAGGAAATCATGCATCTAGTGAAATTTGAGTGTGAAGAGGAATGTGAGAATTATGAATTTTTCTTGAATTTTATGCATATGTAGAACATACATGTTGGAGTGTTTATTTGGTTACTATCAATGATAACAGCAGCCGCAACAAAGGCCGCATGACCTCTAGTTAGTCATCTTCCGTGGTTAACTTGGTTAAACTTTTTCTGATTATCATCAATAAATTGGCAATTTATTTTTCGGAAGGAGAGGGGAGGTTTACAAAATACGTTGTTATTTACACGGGATAATACTTTAATTGCATACTATTGAATTCTTTATGGTTGTGCACCAATTCACCATGCTCAGTGACGATATTGCTCTTCTCTTCGTAAGGTCTGATGTGAATGGATTTCATAATTTGCAGTTACGAAGAATGCTTGATCTTCTTGTGCATGCATCTCAATGTCGTTCTGCCCATTGCCAATATCCAAATTGTCGGAAGGTGAAGGGGCTTTTCCGTCATGGGATGCATTGCAAAACACGTGCCTCCGGAGGTTGCGTTCTATGTAAGAAAATGTGGTATTTGCTTCAACTCCATGCTCGTGCCTGCAAAGAATCTGAATGCCATGTACCACGTTGCAGGTTTGTGGGTCAAGCGTTGCAATTTCTGTAGTCACTAGTGTATTTTGCTTGTATAACATTTTTCTTTTGGGTGAAATCAGAGATTTAAAAGAACACTTGAGGAGGTTGCAGCAACAGTCTGATTCACGGCGAAGAGCAGCTGTAATGGAGATGATGAGGCAGAGAGCTGCAGAAGTTGCAAACAATTCTGGATGAGCATTTTTTATTTTTGGGCATGTGCATGTGGGATGTTTTGGAAAATGCTCCTGGCAAATATTAAGTGCTGGAAACCGTATTCTGACTAACTGTGCGAAGATGGTTTGTATGACTAGAAGATATAGCCTCTTGGAGATTTGCTTGTCTATATGCATGACCTGATTGACCCCATGAGGATCATTCAGCTCTGCCCACTAGTAATGCCTTTCACTAAGCGGGTCCAGCTGGGTATAACTGTGGTGGTGCTATGCGATTTGATGATTCTTTGATATTGCCAGCTTCTCCTTTCATCTCTAACGGTCATTCTGTGGCAAATGTCCTATATTCTTAATTCGTCAAAGTATCTTACGTTGTTTATTGCGGGCGGGGGGTTGAAGTCGCATTTTGTCCTCTTCGCAAATATTGACACTTTCTGTAGTAGTTTTAATTTAAAAGATGAAAGAATCAATTAGTTACAGAAATTCGTAGTATATGTTCTCTTATGAGATTTAGGGTTTGGAAATGGGTTGCATGGCAAGTAATTCTATTATCAAGTAAGATGTCTCTAACATTACATTATGCCATTTTTAAAATAAATTCGATTTCAAACTTGGTTTATTATCCGTTGACTACTAAAACAAATGCATTTCAATCGATGTACGGTAAAGATTATCCTGCTGCAATACCAGCTTAAAATATATTGATAATCATGGTTTTTTCCCACTTTGATAATATTGTAAAATTTGTAATAATTAATATTGTAAAATTATGTACGTTATATTGTAGTTTGTTCATTAAAGGAGACGCTTTTAATATATATTTTGGTAAAAAAAATGAAATATACTGTAAATGCAAGATTAGACTAATGTGATGAACTAAAAAAATATTTGTAACTTCTCAATTTAATAGATAAATTTATTTAAATAAAACATAATATATATTATAATATTTAAGGACACGAAATTTAAAGTGTAAGGATTTCACAGCTATTGAAGTATTTAATGAAGAAAACCAAGGCATTCCATTGTACCCTTAACCCAAGACGGAAAGACTCGACAGATGATCAAAAATTTGCTCATAAGCAAGAGATTATAATATAATAATGGCTCTTCATGGGCTTAGCAGCGGTCCAAAACTAAACCATGTCCAACTAAGTTGCAATATCCATGTCGCTACTACGATTACCAAGAATTTTTACATCTGCTCACATTAATAAATTGTGATCATCGTAAAAGGTGAAAATCACACACAAAACACACAAACAAATATAAAGATTAAGTTAGAGTGGAAAAAAAGTATCATACAATTGAGCATGCAACTTAAAAGTTAAAGATAGATAAATCAACCAAGCATGTGAGGACCAACAAACAAGACACTAAGACTCAATTATCTGGATACATATAATCAGTCAGATTCACTGGATGCTTGCACTTGTGGTGGCCTCTACTGCTCTGCAGATCTAATTGCCAATGAGTTTCACCTTACCACGCACAAGGTTAACCTTCAAACATCTAAGGTCATTATCCTGCCAAAGACTAGGGTCTTTTGCTACTTTGACCACTTGAGTCAGTGCGCTCTACGTGAGATTAACTGACTCCTTAGAGTTTTAGGATGCAATCCTTACTAAATTATATGATGAGGCACCACTACGAAACCTTCGTGGAATTACATCCTAACCATGAGGCACCACCATGAGCTCCCACTAACAGAGGTCATGGAATTACTTACGTCTTAACCATGAGGCACCACCACAAAACCATCATGAAATTATGTTCTGACCATGAGGCACCACCATGAAACCTTCGGGGAATTACATCCTAAACCATACCAAAATTATGCATTATCAACCCAACATAGAATTATCATGCATACCAACCCAATATACAACCAACCATCCAACCATGTTTCATACGCATATCTTGCCAAGCTCATCAATTCCAGATCCCAATATATCATATAGAACATACAAGACATCATACTTGAACTATTTAAAGCAATCAATCATTCGATCATGTGAAACATACAAGTATCCAACAAACCCTGTCAATCTTGCTCATGCTAAAGAGCTCTCGCTCAGGCGAGAGGGATCCCTTGCTCAAGCTACCAGCTCTCGCCTGGGCGAGACTGCATACAGAGGGCACGTTGAGGTCTCGCTCAAGCTAGCTCAGGCGAGACTACTCTCGTTCAAGCAAGTGGCTTTCGTTTAGGCGAGCCCTCGAACTAGAGAGAAAAGTGGGTTGCAGTTGTTCTCGCTCGGGCGAGAGCTCCTCGCTTAAGTGAGAGTTTTTCATATTGAGCGACCAGGCGAGATCAACAAAACCTCCCCTGCTCTCAAGCATACCAAGCCATATTCAATCACATTAATAGCACAGATAATGTATTTTCATACGACAAACAACATGAATCAAGCACCCATAATGCAAAACAGGCAAAGCATGCAAAAATTACTTTAAACAACGGAACCCTAGCATCCCTTACCTGGAAAATACTAGCCAAAGACACCAACACCTAAGCCAACGAGCACAACAACTCCAAGAGTAGATTCGAGAGTTGGGAACAATGGTACATATTAAAAACGAGGTTATCAACGTGCATCTCAGTTGGAAATCACAAAATAGAGCTTAGAAAAGAGAGGGTACGGGTTGAGAAACAACTTACGTGGAATAAAATGGGGTTCTTCTAGCTCAATGAAGAGTGAGAGCAAAATCCTAGTACAGCTCACGTAGCAATAAAGGGAGAGGGGATGAGAAACTGTTTTTCTGAAAAGTGTAGAATGAGGGGGGTTAGGGCTGGTTTTGAGGGTTTTGGGCACCTTGTGGACCAACCTTAGGCTCAACTGATTAGAACAGACCCCTTAAATATAAGGAGTAGACCCCTTAAATATAAGGAGTAGAAAAAGTGGGTCTTACAATCTCTTATACTATGGTATGGTGAATGTGGAAAATAATGTTTATTTCTATTGACATCTCTAGTTTTACAAGAAAACCAACTACTACTTAATTAAAAAATTAGGTTTAATCAAGTGGGAAGTACATTTTTAATGGAGTTTTCATTAAATTTTTTTTAATATATGAAGTATTCAAAATTTTCAATTGAGTTTTTATTATAATTTTTCTATTAATTAAAACGGTGTGACTATTATCTTTAAGTGATATAATTAATTGTTATCTTATTTATTTTGTTTTCATGTGTAAAAAAAATGTGAGGTTTTGCATGCATATTTTCATAAAATTTGAGATTTCGATATTAATATAAAAACAAATTCCATGATTAATATTAAATAATATAAATTTATGAAGTATTCAAAATTTTCAATTGAATTCTTATTGTAATTTTTCTATTAATTAAAACGGTGTGACTATTATCTTTAAGTGATATAATTGTTATCTTGTTTATTTTGTTTTCACGTGTGAAAAAAATGAGAGGTTTTGCATACTTGTTTTCATAAAATTTGAGATTTCCTTATTAATATAAAAAATTTCATGATTAATATAAAATAATATAATTGTTAATGTAAAATAACAAATAGCTTTTTCAAAATGATTTTGATTTTATTATCTACGAGTATTAGCCATCAGCACCACTGATCAGATTATCAATGTCAGGTGTTGGAAGTTGTACCTTATTATCCAACAATTTTTAATTAAAATAATAAAAGTAACTTGTTAATTTATATTAAAGCAAATGTTATTTTATATTAATTACAAATTTCATATATCTTAACTTGTAAAGTAAGATAACGTAGTCAAATAATAGTTATATTATATAATTAATAAAAAAATGAAACTATGAAGACTCAGTTGAAATATATAAATTAAGTATTTAATAAACACAAATTTAATGAAACTCAATTAAAAATATCCAATTTAAGAGGGATTTGTAACTTAATTAAGCCTAAGTTAATATATTACAAATACTTTCTTGTAGAGATGTAAGTTAAGAAGTTATTTTAAACTTTCAAAACATTAATATAAACTTGAGAGCAATTTTGCTTATACTAGATTCTATAACACCTCAAAGACCAAACAGGATTGGTAAATATTCTCATAGTTCCCACTTCTGCAAGTAACAAGGTGTTTCTAAGTCAAACAAATTTAGAAAAATTAAATATCCACTCACTTTGGGGTTTGACACAAGAGGATCCAAATATTAATTACATAATGAATTCTAATTATGTCCTAACAATGAAATTCTAAAATGATTTATCCAACACAATTCTACACATAAGGTATGGCCAGAGTATTTCACCATTTTTGAATTATTGGTTTCAATAAAATAACATGTCAATTAATTAGAAATAAAATACGTAATTTTATTGAACATGTTAATTAATTAGAAATAACATGTCTCCATTTGCACTTCTAGGTAGAAATTTTTAAAAAATTAAGTGCAATTAATTTTGAAAAATTATCCATTGATTCTTTTGTCTTGCTCCCACAAAAACGCAGTGCATACAAAAGGGAAGAGAAGATAATTATGTAGTTGGGGAGTGCCTAAAGATAATGGTAATTTATGGCCCTTGTTTATCGGAGAACTGTGGTTGGTGGGTACGTGCCGGGGGGATTCAGAGTGCGACTGGAACTGGGAGAAGAAGCATGGTCACTTGCAAAATCCAGAGTGTGAGATTCAGTAAAGCATGCAGTGTGGCACTGACTACCTTTCTCACGACTGCTGCTGTAATAGCTTCTGTGGCAACAGCTGATGAACCGGAAACTCTATCTAATATACCCCAAACATTGTCCGGTGAGTGCACGCTGCCCAAAGACTGCAAGAAAACTAGAATACAGAAACCAAAGTCGAGGAAAGCGGAATCGTGCACAATTAAGTGTGTCACCACTTGCATTCGAGGTGGCGAAGGCTCTCCTGGAGAAGGCCCTTTTAACGTTATAAGGTACAACAAGCAAAACAATAAACTTCCTTCTTTGATATTTTAAACGTTGCATTACCTTGGTTTATGTAGTTGTCTAAATGGATTTCTTTTTTTTTTCAGACCTCTGGTTGTTTTTAAGCAAGGGTTTCGAACTCGTCAATACTGGTAAATCACTTCAACTCTTTGCTGTAGTTTTTAACTAGTGAGAGCTTCCTGTCAAAATGATGGGTTGCCTGCTAATTTTATGTGCTTGTTAGTGATAAAATTAGCTGTGGACTTCCATACCAACTGAAATTTTTTGAGGGATATCGAAACGGTATTTTAATAAACCCTCCCCTTGTAGATAGAAGTTTGATATCCTTAGGCTAAAAAATATCTTAAAAGATTCTCAAAGACAGAATCATTCTCTTCTGTCACTCACCCTTTGCACAGACACAAATATATACGTGAGAGTTACAACAGAACGCCTAAGATTGGGCTATCCAGATTTATTCCCAAAATAAATGGGATTATTCCAAAATGTAACTCCCAAAATCACGTCCACATGATTGTTGGCTAATAATGTGTGGTCATATCGATAATGTTTTCATCATCAATTCTGCTATGATTTAATCATAACAACTTGTTGTCTTGTAATTGTAATGATCTCACTATCCCCATCAAGTTAGAGTATGTAGATTGTAGGATCTTATATAGTGAACTTCTTTCTAAGAGATCGTTGTTTGGTTTTAAATTGCGTCTAATAGCTTAGTGTGTCTCATAGGAGCGTATATTGGGTTAGAGTTGGTTTCGATCTTTGTCCTTTATCAATGATTAGTTGTTGAAAGAAAGAGGGGTATCATTTCCAAGATCAAGAAATTCAATGTGTAAGTTTCTACAGGTTTGCACGAGACAAAAGATTAGATTGCATCCACGTGGATTGTTGGGTGCCATCTAATGCTCTAGTATTGGGAGGATACTTTTTCTTAATAAACAGTGATTGGTCAAGATTCAAATGGGTATTCATGAGAAGTAAAAATCGAAGGCCTTTGAGAATTTCAAGCATTTGATGCTCCCAGTAAATTGGTCAAATGTAAATCGGTCAAGTGTGTTAGGATTAACAATGATTTGAAGTTTTTCTCTAAGGTGATTAACAACTTCTATAGATATAAAAGCATAGTTAGAAATTTGATTGTACTCCATACTTCACAGTAGAATAAAGCCATTCAGAGGATGAACAAAACCGTGGTGAAGAGAAAAAGGAGTATGTTGTCACACAAACACTCCAGTTTGGACAAACACTACCAGGTAAAACTATACTCAAGATAAATAGACTGGAAATAAAAGAGATAATGTATTTTAGAGGGTTGGAAAACACCTCTCTTATGATCTCATATTTATAATGATAGAATTCTAATACAATGAGAAGTGGTGAAGATCAAAGATCAAAAGTTTGAGCCAAAAGCCTAGGTACAAAACTAGGAACAGCTCAAGATTTAATTACTTAACATTGAGGGTATTTGGTTGTCATGCTTATTATCAAGTAGACAATGGTAAGCTTGGGTCTAGGTCCATGAAATGTGTGTTGGTTGTGGAGTTGGAGTGGAGGTTTCAGAGTTTAGTCACCATATGAAGGAAGGGTGATTTTCGGTACAGACTTTTTTTATGAAGTCTTTATGACCCAAAGGAGATCGAAGGAGGGAGGCATCGGAGTATACGACTGAAAGTTCGGAGGGAGTGCAAAAATAAGTGGAGTTTTCTTTGAAGTAGTCATCGGATGGACCTATGTCAAAATGCCTCTGATCATCAAATCTCTATTCAGAGATCTCAATGGCAAATTTGTCAACTTGAGAAATATGGATTTAGTTGTACCCTTGCTATGCTCTAGTTTCACAAACGAGGCGGAGTCTCTTGGGTTTGGAGAATAAACTTAGATGTATTAGTCGTTGGACTCTATAGATAGTTAATGTATTAGTTGTTGAAGGCTTATGGATAGTTAATATGTATTAGTCATTGAAGTTTTATGGATAATTAATTGTTAGTCATTTTTGTCTGTTTTGAGTACAATGGTCAGAAATATGTGAGTCTATAAATTTTATTGGTGAATAAGTTTGTGTTGAGAGTGACAATTGGCTTTTGACCATGCACAAAAAGATGGAGTTGTTGCAGAATATTGGGACTTGCGGAATAATGAGACTTGAGATCTGGTAAGACCACCTCAAGGAAAGAGCATTGTTGGTTCCAAGTGGATCTTCAAGAATAAGATCTGAAAAACATCTAAAGGTAGTGCCTCTATTGAGGCGCCTGTATCTAGGTCTAGCAACCGTGAATCTTGTGAAGCGACTACGTCAATGTCTAATAGTAGAATGGGTGGTGGTGAGCTGTCTACGTTGGGAGGAACATTTGGCGGTAGTTCATTTGTTGAACATCTATATCAGGATTTAATGTAGAACATTTGATAACCCGCTCGTTTGGTAGTTAAGGATTATGACCAGAAGGAGGGTGTTGATTACAGTAAGATATTCTCTTGATTAATTAGCCACTCGTTCATCAGGTCTTATTTGCACTTGTTGTTAGTGAAGGTGAACGTATGGAGCTTGAACAACTAGAAGTGAAGATGACCTTTCTCCATGGCCTCTAATTTATTAAACTAAAGGTTTTGAGGTAGATGGTGAGGAGATGATGTGTGTAAACGAAGAAGTCATTGCACAAATTAAAACAATCTAATATAAGAGGTTTGATTGGTTCTTTGTCTCTTGGGATACAACAAAAATTCTTATGATTCATGCATCTATTATAAGAACATGTAGAATAGTGAATTTATCTACATGTTATTATATTTAGATGATATGTTCATTGGATCTTCAAACGTGAGCAAACTTAAAAAAGGCATTGGCTAGCCATGAGAGGATCATGAGACCTAAATGGAGCAAGGACATTGAAATTATTTTTAAGGGTGATTGATTAGTAATACAAAGGGAAGGGTTCTCCCAACCACCCTCCTCTCCAACTCCCTTAGATCCCCAACAATTGATACAGAGTTCCGATATGCTATTTAGTACCTTAATTTTGGACCAATTTAGATGGTGTGTATCGTTGAGTTTTGTTAGAAATGTTGGAATAAGCAATTTCATTGAAACCCTGAGCTAGTTACAACCCAGGTTATTTGCCAGGCAAGTACAGTATCTGGTGTAAAAACTGATGCAAGTCCTGCATCCTTCTATTTTGCCGCATCCCGCATTCAAGCTCGCCATTGACGTTTGGTCAGCGGAGGGGTCTATCTTCTGGTGATAACGTCCTGGTAGGATACCCAGAAACAGATGACTGGCATAAAGGAGATACATTACTGGATGAGTAGCCCCTGGGTCTAGGTTTCGGTTGTTAAGTTAGTCAACCTTTATTCCTCTTCAACACTGTCCTAGTTGTACTTCCATCAGATTTGGATGCTATCGGCGCATTGTACTCGGGTTTTGTTTTGTAATGAAGCAGTTTGATCCATTTGCTGCTCTGCTCAGTGACCAACCTACGAGGGAGAATAAAAACAAGGAAATGAAACAATAGAAGTGAGTAATTTAATTTAAAAGCCTTGCCATTACAACGATGGCACATAGATATAACAGAGTCAGAACCTCTTCTCGCAAGGAAGGAACCAATTATCTCTTGGGTGTGTCATTTTTAATTGAAGCACAAAAACAATATTCGTTTAAAAAGTTAAGGACTAATCATATTTAAGTAAAAAAATAATGTTTTATTAGTTGCTTTTAAATAATTTAAAAAATTAGCGTTAAATAAGTTTTTTCTGTTTTTAACAAAATGAATATTTTTTGACTCGGGCGGGTACTTTCGACTACTGATTAGCATTTATTTCCTTGATCAGTTTGGTGGAATGTTCAGAAATTTGTAACTTGATAAGCGATGTTGCAGTAAGGAAAGATAGGTAGTCCCTCCTTCATTTAACGCTTACTTCACCTTGTATGTATACTTTCCTTGTGTAATGTTCAAATATCTCTAGTTTGATGGCATCATAGACATTCAACTTATGTTTGGTTTATAGCATTATAATTAATAGTTGAGTACTTCTTTGATAATTAATAATAATGTGTATCTTGGTAATCATTTCGTGTGAGAATATACACTTGCGTAAAGGTGGATGGATCCCTCTATTTTCACTTTACAGTAGGGGTTGCCTTCCCTTCACAATACTGCTAACTTATTCACACAATATATGTTTAGTTTAGGGCTAACGAGGGCGGAAATATGAGTGGATAAGTTTTTTCAAAAAATACGTGAACTTCTTATGTATTTTGGTTTGATGTTAAGTTTTATAAATTGATGTTAATTTTACACATCACTACTATATACTAGCTATTTATAAATTAAAACTGTCTAACAAATTTATTGTTAATTGTTGCACAAAGAAGAGGAGAGAAAAACAGATAAAGTAATTGTGAAATTAATTTAACATAATCCGTTAATATTTTGTTTTAATCAATTAATTTGTATGTTGTTCCAGTTTTCTTTTGAAATTTGATTTACTACGCACCTAAACTTATACTAACCGGTCAAATTTGATTAAAATGGATTAAGTGGAGAAGCATGCTAAGACACACACATACTAAGACTAATACTTATCTATCTAAAATACACATCTCTCTTAACTTGGACACAAAAAAACACTTAATGAATTATTCCTAGCAGTGTTCTTTTCTTAGACACATTTTTCTATTGAAATAAAAGTTTTTTAAATGAAACAAAACATAAGGATCACAGAAAATAAAAATGATAAAAAAATTTACATTAACCCGTAAATAAAAGTTTTATGCTATTAAACCCTTTAAATTTATTCTTGTAGAAAAAGAAAACAATAAATTAGAGTTGAAATAATCAAATATGAGATCTAAAAATTATTGTTTATCTATATTGATAATATATTATTTTAATATAGTTGAAAATAAAAATATAATCAATGTTGTTATAAGAGCTAAAATACTTTGAAGAGACGAGATATGTGTGAATTTTATAGATATAAAATAAGTCAAATTATTAGAAGAAAAAATAAAAAAGTGTGTAGAAAAAAAATTATGAAACTAAAGAGTAAGTGAATATATATATATATATATATATATTTGTTAAATTACTTAATAAATTATAAATACTTTACTAATTTAAACGGATAAGACGAGTGTGGAGACGCGTTAAGAAAATAACGATATGTACGTGCTAATCTCCTTCCATCATAACTAATTGAAAAAAAAAAATTGGTTATTACTCTCGTACTCAAATATTGTCGGTGCAAAGATTCCCAACAGAACAAAGATGAGTTTGAATAATATTCATGGAAATTTATTTGTCATCCTAATAAATAAATAAAACTTACACAATTTTACATTTTGTATTAAGATTTGCCTATTATATAAAAAATATATTAAATTAATGTCACTAATATTTGTATGTAACAGTTTACATACCGGTGATAACGATAGAATTAACACATTTAACTCAAATCAAATCTAAACGAAAGTATTTTACCTAATAGTTTAATGATTATTTTGTAGAGATTAAAATAATTAATTAATTAATTCATGTTACTTTATAGTGATGAAAATCGCTTAACTTAAAATATTTAATTGAATTTTTCAGTAATTTTTTATTATTATAATTTTTTTTTATTTTAGTTTAAACTTTATTATTTGAAAAGGAATAAAAAGGTGAATCCTTTTAAAAAGAAATCATTGGTGGAAAATCTTAAACAAAGCGACCATGATTTTAAACAAACACAAATTATTGTTTTAGTAAAGCTTTATTTTATTAATCACTGAAAATAAAATGATTTATATTTTAGAGAAAAAATGAAAATGATAAAACAATTATTTTTATAATAGATAATAAATTATTATTCTCAGTATTACTATTAGTATTACTAATTAGGGGTGGCAATGCGGATCGGTCCGACCTGTTTAGGCTCGACCTGTACTTGACTCGCAAAATGCAAGTTGGGCTGATTTGTCCAGGATAAGTGCAGGCCTGCGGGCCTGTGGGTCAACCTGCCTTTTTTCTAAAATTTTGATGATGATAAAGCTTTCAATGTTCAATAAATTGAGAAATTTTAATAAGTTCACAAAATTAAACAAAGATTTTGAAAAGTTCGATCATAAATTGATAATTCAATTTTTCATCATATTCTTATTCATACTTTGGCATACACAATGTATTATTCAAATTTTAGTAGATTAAGAAATACATAATACCTTGTCTTTTCCAATCATTTAACAATTTGGAACGTCAATGCAGAA
>Ga0214544_1003975_pt1 | contig 30053 bp, 16 predicted proteins | sample CNSS3metaG_FD_160074 | JGI IMG/M metagenome (GOLD analysis project Ga0214544, IMG submission 160074) | Root nodule microbial communities from cowpea collected in UCLA plant growth center, Los Angeles, California, USA - CNSS3 | ecosystem: Host-associated > Plants > Roots > Nodule | place: USA...
TTGTTTTAGCGAAATAAAAGAGTTCTTGAAATGAAATAAAAATTAATAATAATAAGTAAAGATTTTTTTTATATTACCAAGTAAATGAAATGTTTATGCTATTAAACACTTAAATTAAGAGTATTAATATACAATAAATAAAAATATTAAAAAATAATAGAAATATTCAAATGTTAGACATAATTTTTTTAATTGACATACATCATTTTAACATAATTACATAAAAATTATGATAAGATAAAAAATATATTAGAGATGCGAATGAGTTTCATGACAAACCAAATATTTAGAAGAAATAAAAAATAAAAAGAATATATATGGTTACTTAATTAATTGTGAATATTTTAATAATTTAAACGAGGATGGAAATATGACGGAGATATATTCATCCCCATCTCCATCTCCATACCCAATTGAAAAAATCGGGGATTTCCCATATCCATATCCATACCCGGTCAATGCAGGGATTTCCCGTCAAAACGGGAACGGGTTCGGACAATACCCACGAGGACGAGTTTATTTGCCATCCCTACACCTAAGCCAATTATAACCACGACCAATAGGACCTAAGCCAACTATCAACCACGACCAATAGGTACTGACCACCACCAAGCACTACCGACCTCCACCGAGACACACACCTCAACCTTCCCAACAAACCAAAACAATCCAACAAACATTGCATTTTTATTAATTTCAGTGAAGGTATAATTTGTATTTAAAAAATATGAAGGGTGCAAGAAGAAAACATGGGGTGCAGGAAGCAATGGCCCTAAAAAAGATAGAAGGATTGAAGTAAGAGAACCAAGCCTTTTCACCTCCTTCGCTGTCTCCGGTTCGATTGGAAGAGATGACGAAGGGTTTGATGGGTGGCTATGGCGTTGCCCTCATTGTGGTGGTGTCGGCATTGAGTTTACGTGCGTCATCGGAACAACTCAGTTCGAGAGAATGCGAGAATCTTGGTTTCACTGGACTCGCCTTGTGCTCTGACTGTAACACTCTCTCCCAGTACGTCAAAGACGAAGGTCAATACATTTCCGATCTCTCTCTCTCTCAATCAATCACTTATTGTTCAAATTCAATTTTTCTTTGTTTTATATATTCCAATTTCACTGTTATTATGTTGCTCGGTGAGGCGCGATTAGAGTTGCAGTAGGTTAGCTAGGGTTCTGTCAGAGTTAGCACAAGAATTGTTCTAAGCTTATAATTCGCTTGCAGAGTTGGTATCGGATTGTCTCAAGTGTTGCACGGAAGACTCCGATGATGCCACTACCAAGGTATGATTCGTTTTGGTTGGGCTACGTGATCGCTTGCTTTGTATCTCGGCAATAATTTACCAGTTTTTCTTGTGATTGAAATGGATTTTTAGACCTAATATAACCTGGTTGCAAATGATACAAATATGCAGCTTCTCATTACTAAATCGATCTTCTAAAGAAATTTGTGTCTGTTGAGGTTAAGAGAAAATGGAAAGATTAAGGACCTGTATGGTGTGAATAAAAATGTTTTCTGTTTTCATTCTTATTTTTGCTTTACAATGAAGTCACCTTTTACTCACTTTATTTTCTTCTCTAAATGTTTTTATGGGAAGTACTGAATATAGCAAAATGATTTTTAACCGATTGTTTGAACATAAGAAACAAAGACATAATAGTGAAACTTTTTTATGATTATTAATGAGGGGAAATAAAAACAAGAAATAATTTTTTTTCAAACAGACATGCCCTTGCCTGGTGTTTGATTTATTTTATGTTTTCATTTGTAATTGATAAGTTTTACTGATGATTACAAAATGGTCAGAATAGTGAAAACATCTGAACGTTGCGTTTGTCATTTCCTTCACAACATCTAGAAAACATGTAACAAACGTGAGAATAAAGTGGCATTATATGGGGTTTTATATTTGCAAAAATAAAAACCATGATGCTTCATGAGCTTGACTTTGCAGTAGCTCCAATTATTTTGTGATTTCAACATTCCCACAATTTTCCCCTTCCCCAACACACAACAAAAAGGTGAAAGGTAGATATTGTCATTAATTGTTTAAACTTTTAGATTACGTACTCTGGAGCTTTGCTGGAGGTCTGCATGAGAAAACTTGTTTTCTACCCTGAAGTTGTTGGCTTTATTGAAGAGGAAAAAGATAAATTTCCATCAGTAAAAGTTCAATACGTTTTTAACTCTCCACCAAAGCTGATTATGTTGGATGAAGAGGGTCAACAAAAGGAAACAATCAGGTGAGATTTCATTTATTATCTGCATATTAGTACCTTGCTAGCTTCTTGTTATCAGAGTTTATCATTGGTTTTATTTTCTAATTTATAGTAGGGCCTTGATTACAATGTTGATTTGTTTAAAAGATGCTTAGTGGTTGTTATTCAAAGGATAATACAGCAACCAAGTTCTTTCCCTCTATCAAGTCAGCTGCATAGACCAAACAATGTCATAATGTTGCATTGTGAATCTTATTTATGAAAAAACCATTGATTTCTAAATTATTCTTTAATGGTTTTCTCTATAATGTTTCTTTGAACCTCCAATACCTCTGGCAATAGTATTTACTATAAAGAATCCAACTAACAGCATATTTCTATCAGAAACACGAAAAGACATAATTTTGATTCACATTGTAGAATTTTTACGAATGTTTAAATTTAAGTTGACTATAAATAGTCATTTCATTTGCAACATTTTCTTACAAGGTTTTCTGGGTTTACGTTAGACAATAGTCATTATGCACTTGATGAATAGCACTAAGCTTGTGGAGATGCGTGTATCATAGTTGTAAGGGATTGATTTCTCCATTTATATGAAAGAATCTAGTAATTACTATGTGACTTGTCTACCAAAAGGAATAATTTATTTTTGTTGATGGCTATGTGGATTCCAATAAAACTGCAGCCATAACCAAGAATAACCACAATGAATTTGAAATCTTTCTTGAATGTGATTCAAAAGCTATTACGTAGCCGGATTCTCGTTACAAAGAAGCGATGTTGAAAATTATATTCTCTAGGAGTAGAAATAATCCTTTTCTTTTGTCATTTAAATGAGAATGAGGTTTAGCTTGTTTTTTATTGTCTTTTATTTTTGTCTGTTACAGGATTGATAATTGGAAGCGTGAGCATATACTGCAGTTCCTGCGAGAGAAGGTGAAGCGTCTGGCTTCTAATTGAGAATCTTTAATCAATTGTTTGGCATGTCCTAGAGTTATTCCCATTTACAGAAAAAAAAAAAAAAAGTGGGGAGTATATACAGTGCCTTTGAGAACTACCCTGTTTACAAGTGACCTGAATAACATAAAAATTTTCATTAGTTGGCCAGTTAAGATAATTCTGGATTTTGTGACAAGTGATTTCAGTACGACGATATCCTTTTTGGAGATTTTGTGGCAGCTGTAAAAATGAAATATCAACTGCAGTCTTCTATCATTTCTCTGGGACAAGACAAACACGTTTCTGTTATAATGCGTGAATAGATAATGTAATTCATTTTTAAAAAAGTATATGTATGAACTGTCATGTAACTTTACTCAATTGTTTTAGTGAGCCTCTAATTCATGTTTTTTGGGAAATAGGTGTACACTTTTGAACTAATTGTGGTTTGTTATTTGTAGCGTTTGCATGTGGATTGGGAAATTAGTGTAATTCATGTTGGGGCATTATATAATAGAGGTAATAACGTAAATGAGGAATTATTCTTTTGCTTGTTACCAAATGAAAGATTCTTCAACTGATTAACACTAAACTAGATAGAAGCAAATTTAATATAGATAGGGCACTGAAGGGTATACCTTGGGGCTTATTAGGTTTTATTTTATTATTATAAAGTGCAACCCTGGATGTTATTAGTTGGAGTTTCCCTCATGAGGAGGATGTTGATTGATTTTGTTTAAAAGCAACACCACTTCATTTAGAAAGAACGGTGAAAGGCGAATCTATAACTGCAGAGACGTGGACAGAGGGAAATTGTGGGGAGCAATTCCAAGTAGGTTGATTTTGTGTGGTCCGAAAGTGAGCATATGTAGCATTAGCATGAGAGAGTGAAGTGGGGAATGAAAAGTGTAATGTCCTTTTCTTTCTTTGGGGCTCTGACATTCTCTGTATTGCCTTTCTTTGTAAATTCTGTTTCATTATGTTTGAATATTCATTGCTTTCAACAAACGGTGTTGGTGGATAAACAGAGAAAATTTCGATAATTACTGGTTCTCTGTCCCGTTACGAGACTTTGGAAATTGCGGTTGATACCTTGCTGAAGCAGAGCAGTGGTAATGGAGTGAATTTGTATCGAAATGCAAGGTAACTAACTCGGGTGGGGGTATGTCATCTCATCCATCCTTTCAGATGCGAAATGTAAAAGTCGATTTTTCTCACTTCGACGAATGTAAAGTTCTCCATGGATCTTCCAGGCAAAGCATTTTGTCCATTATCATAATACTCTGGATGCTCAACGTCGTATGATTGCAACAATTCACATGGATAAAGGGGTAGTCCCCTGGTTTCCAAAAATGAGCAATAGATCTACTCCATTTCAGTCTTGGATTGACTTTACTCATGCCTTATATTAGAACAATGGCCCAAACCTGTATAACCCAGTTCTCAACCCATTCTAATTCTTGTAAATATCTATTTATGTAAACATTTTCTATTATGATATCGAGTACATTCCACGACAATATGAGTTGTAATTTGTTAGGCAAAACGTGTATATAACAATGAATTTTTATTTGAAATCAATCCATAAAATCATTCTCAAATCATTACCTCGGTGTCTAGAATATCTTATTTCTTGTCTATTTTATGATTGTTTTTATCAAGTGTGACCAAATAGTCTTTGAGGTAGTTGACCCATGTTATTGACGTGTGATCAAACTCCAAATCATCACGAGGGAGAAGTTTACCTGCAAGAACTCTCCAATACTCAAACCAGTAAAAAAGTACTTTAGTGAGTATTTATGTGTAAAAACAATTATGAGATGGATTGTACTTCCTATGATGACATATTTATAACATTTTAAGGCCTAGAGATATCTATTGTATATTAACGAATAAATATTATCAATAGATTTAACTTTTATCATATATCATATAATATCATATATCTCATAAATATTATCATTCCCTTATTTCGAGTAGTTAATATATCATATGGATCTCATACTCTAATCCTTAATTTATTGGGCCTATTAGGACATTTTAATATTTACAATTATAGTGTAATTATAGGTCAACACCTCCCATGTCTTCAACACCGCCCTCCAGTCCAAAGAAACACAGTCCTTTTGTTTCTAGTTCCAATGACCCAATGCTCAACCCATCAAGTCCTTATTTCATCCATAATAGTGATGTGCTTTCCTCTGTGTCTATTACTCCTGTTCTTGATGGAACCAATTATTAGTCTTGGTCTCGTGCTTTCCATATGGGCTTCATCTCCTAAAACAAAATGACATACATTCTTGGCACAATCATGGTCCCTTTAGTCAAAGAACCTCTTTACTCTACATGGGAGAGATCGAACACTCTCATCATATCCTAGTTTTTGAATTTGTTTTTTCCCCTTTATTGCCCAAAATGTCGTATTCCTTGAAAGAAACTAGATAATTGTTGTCCTTTTGTTACCTATTCTTGTGAGGCTAAGAAATACCATCGACATAATTTTGTCATTAGATTCTTGAAGAGATTAAATGGACATATTTCTGTTGTGCATTCCAAAATCTTGCTTATGGATTCACTTTCAAGAGTCGATCGATTTTCTTTCTACAGTGGTTCAACAAAAACATCACCTTAGTGTCATTCCTACTTTCTCTACTAAACCCAATAGCTTTGTCAACGCTTCCAACACCTTTGGTGAAGGTCACGATGTCTTTGGTTTGTCGCCCAACAACAAAAGCGCTTATTGCCACTAGACCAGATACATCATTGATATTTGGTGGGGGAAACATGACTATCGACCAAGTCACCCTCGCTACCCTGGCCGCGTATGGTTCAACAACTGTCACTCTTATTCTTCTACCAACAACATTGCTCCAATCGACCCAATGATGAACCAACTGCTTCTTCAAGCCTTATTACTTTGACCCAAACCCAATACTAATATCTAATGGCCTTGATTCAATGGCCCAACTCTCCTTCTGATGCTACGAGGAACAACCTTGTTCAAGCCAAAAGTGTCAATCTCACTCATGTTTGTTTTAATCAAATAAATGGTTATGACTCTAATGTTATATGCTTTATTTTGTGAAACACAATTCACACACAATACTTCTTCCACAACTTGTAAACATAGTGTGTCGTGGATCATAGATTCAGGAGCTAGAAATCTCAATGCATCCTCTTTAAAGGGTTTTTTTCAAGCTATTCTAAAATAAATATTATTCAAATTAATTTGCCAAATAAATCTATTGCCATTGCTTATATTTCTGAAACAATTATTTTTCTTCAAACTTCATTTTTCACGATGTCCTCTTTATTCCCGAATTTCATTCCATATCTTGTCTATGTCTAGGTTGGTTAAGACTTATAAATTTACTCTTATCTTTGGTGATTTCTTTTGCACTGTACAAGACAACCATTCGTTGTAGATGGTTTGGATAATCTAGAGCAAGGTCTTCACCATCTATATATCAAAAAAGAAACCAAGGTCCCTCAACCAAACAAAATATCATTAACAACAACATTATTCACACCATCTTCTCTTCTAAACTTTGTCATTTAAGATTAGGACACCTTTCAGAAACTATTTAAATATGGTATGTGAACAATTTCCTTTTATTCCAAGTCAATTTAATAAGAATTATGACATTTTTCATTTTGATAACAAAGAAAACTATTACAATCTTAGTACTAGTAAAAGCTTAAAGATTTTTTATTTAGTCCATATGGACATTTAAGGTCCTTTGTTCGAAGTTTCCATTCACAAGGAAAAATATTTTTGATCATTGTCGAGGATTTTAGCACATATACTTTGGTTGTATTACTAAAGTAAAAACTTGAAGTTAAAAAGCATGTATGAAATTTTATTTCTCTAATATAATATCAATTTGATTCCAAAATAAAGTGTATTTGTTTAGATAATGGACCCAAGTTTTTTCTTAAAGATTTATTTATCATAAAGGGTATCATTCATCACACTACCCCTCAACAAAATGGGTGTGTGGAAAGATAATCTCAACACATTATTAACGTTTCACGTGCTCGTGTGTTTCAATCTCAATTACCTAAATATTTGCGGTCCTATTCCATGAAACATTCACTTTTCCTTATTATCAGAATACCTTCTCTAGTCACAAATAAACAAATACCTTATGAGCTTTTGTATAATCATAAACTAGATATTCCAATGCTTAAAGTATTTGGGTCTTCATGTTATTCTTCAACCAATGGACCTCATAAAAAATTTGACCCAAGATCTAGAGAAGGTATTTTTCTTAGATTCCAAATTAGAACAAAATGGTACGTCACTTTAAATTTCTAATCAAAAGAATTTTTTTCTCAAGAAGTGTCGCATTTTATGAATCAATATTCATTTTGTTCAAAATAATTGGGTTACCTTGAAGGCCCAACATGATCTTCTACTTATGCCAATTAATGCCCAAAACCTTCATGAGGAAAGCCTAATACAAATTTCCATTCCGGATTTAACTCCTACTTACAACATCCAACAACCCAATTTTATCCCATTTCCAAATCGACATTTACCATCTTTTTCACTTTAGTTGCAATCACAAATTCCCTCAATATCTCCACAATCAAGTTCTCATCAATCTACGATACTTGATTCTCATTTCCACCCTTGACACTCATTTGCACCATAGCCTCACTATTATCTTTGTCCTAAGACATTATTCTCGACCTACCAAACCCAATGTTCACCTTGTAGACCATATCTGTAGTGTCGAGATGAAGCCAAATCAATCATCATCTAAATAAATGTTTGCATCCTCTCCAATTTGTTCTATCTTATTCTAACATCTATGAGTCTGAGCATCATTATATAACGAATCTATCCTCTGAGGTTGAACCTTGAAGTTATCATGAAGTGGTTTTGATTCCTTTTGGTTTGAAGTTATGAAAGATGAAATTAAGGCTTTAAAACTTAACAACACCTGCTAAATTGTTGATACCCTAGTTGGTGTCAAATCCATAGGATGCAAATAGATCTACAAAATTAAGAGAAAATCGGATGGAAGCGTGGAACGATACAAAGCGTGATTGGTTGTAGAGGGTTTGTTCAAGTGGAAAGAATTGATATCTTTAAAACATTCTCTCTCGTGTTAAAAAGGGCAACTATTTGTGTCATCCTCACTCTTACTCTTGGAAATAAATGGAAACTTCAACAACTCAACATGTGTAACACCCCGTTAGGATATTACGAATATTAATAAAATAAAGAAAAAAAATTAATTGCACTGCATTTAATATTACATCATTTCCTAAAAACACGGGAAATTAAATCTTTTTATTAATTCTAAATATAACCAAAGTTCATAAACCATAAAAACTATAAATAATTAAAAAGCCTCTCATTAGAGTTTACAAAATATTTCAAAGTCGAATAATATAAAACTCCCAGGCTTTTCCCCCATTCAGGGACTAAGCCTCACCAGCTCCACCTGCAACATCATCTGCTCACGTGTACCGCGTAACGATCATCGCCAAACACAAACAGATAGGGTAAGCTAAAAGATAAAACATAAAAGTACACCAAACACACATATAAATGTATAAACAAATAAATACACCAATAACACAAACTCTTCTCTTATCCCGTATGGCCACAACCATATATGATATCATTTCATTTCCCAAAGAACTTTCCCCTTTCTATCACATGGCCACAACCATGCATATCGATGCACCTCGCGGAAGACTCGTTACCTTCCTTCCATATGGCCACAACCATGTATATCAATGTACATCAAGGAGACTTGTTCCAACTCTTCCACATGGCCACAACCATGCTAGCAGTGTTCTACATCTTCTATTAAGTATCTCAAGGCGTCTTGCTGCCACACCTATCGGCCACAACCGATAGAACACGTGCGGGGACTATGCTACGGATCACACACCGTAACGCTAGGTGGAGTTCCCAAATACGAACATAGTCCGTAACGTCCCATGACTACCAAACTCGTTAGTGAATCACTGAGGAGGGCAATCCATCTGGACCCATCCGTACTGGCCACAACCAGCACACTCACACCGACAACACTCACCAACCCGAGCCACAACTCAAAGGTTCCTCGTGTTCATCCGCTATCCCGAGCCACAACTCAAGGGAAGTCATTCCGGGCCACAACCCATAGAATGCCACGTGCTTAACCCCCATCCCGGGCCACAACCCAAGGATACGTTCCAGGCCACAACCCAAGGAACAATAGCAAGCCCACCATTGAGATATCTTAGAAGCCTTATAGACCACGCCTGACAATTTCCATCTCATCCGTTTAATACAGCCATAATACATGCCTTGAACGCACAACAACACCCTCGCTCACTTAGGCTAAAAGCCTTTGTTCAACCAGTCCAGCCTATCTCGCTTAAGCTAGACCCACTAGCTTGGGCGAGCCTCCAGAACCTTTGCAACCTACAAAGTCTCGCCTAAGCGAGCTCCTTCTCGCTTGGGCAAGACCCTCACTCGCCCAGAACTACTTACCTCGCCTAGGCGGCGAGTTACACAAACCACCAATCAAACCTCGATTTCTCGCTTAGGCAAGGAATTCTCGCCCGAGCGAGACAAGCATTCGCCCAAATAAACTAAGGTTTCGCGCCTGAGCGGAACATGCAAACAAGCACCCAAACTTTCGAGTTCTCGCTTGGGCGAGGGACGTTCGCCTAAGCGAGACTGCTAGTCGTCCAAAACTGTCACTCTCTGCCCGAGCGGGATGAACGAGCAGTATCAGTCCCACTTCTCTGTTAATCTCGCCTGAGCATGAATTGTAGAGTTCTACACAAAGTTACGCAGGCAACCACTGCAACAAGGTCCAAACCATACTCTAATCCATGCCAAACAATTGAACGCAGTACACCAACATGTGAACACCAATTTAGACCTCAAGTAGTTCTCAAAATCTACGTTTGAACCAAAAGTAGCATGTATGGTGCAAAAACCCCTCTTAGTCATGCAATTTGATAAAATTTCGATCATCAATATCAAAACACCCAACCCCAAATTCAGACCATACATTAGCATGAATTACTCATGGCAAACACACATCAAATCATGCATATAAAACAACAATTACAAAAATTCGGTCCAGCTCCCCTAACCTGGAATTTCCCCTTGCAAAAGTATAAGGTTACAGCTTTTCTTCTTGCCCAACACGAAAATCCCTTAGTGCTTCCACAATTTGCCCTAGGAAATCTCTCAATCCTCTCCAATTCGCTCCCCACCCAAAAGATACAAAACCAGAATTGCAGAAACCCTCTTTTCACAAAATTCTGACCTTTTATAGGTGCCTTAATAGTGGTGTTAAGTGCAAAAACGAAAATAGCCTTAATGGTATTTTAATTGCTATTCAAGGCCCATCATTTAGTTATTTTTCCAGCCCCAAGGGTTGTCTATACCCTTTCATATTCAGGCCATACTACTTTTTAGCAAAAAGAAAGCAAATTTGAGTTCACCAAGGTTCGAACCTATGACCTTACCAATGCCAAATCAAAGCGAAACCACCAAGCAAATTCATGTTTCATGCTAACTCACACAATTCAAGTATTATGTCATACAAACATGCTCCAATGTATTATTAAAACAATAATAATTAAATAACACACAAATTGCATACATAGGACTCAAACCCAAGTCCTCTCACACAATCAAAGTACTCTCAACCACTTGAGTTAGTACTTTCCACATCATACCATCAAAAATTATTGTCATAATTACACCACCTACCCGCATTTATTAATTAATTAATTATTTAATTAATTAAATTATGCGGATCTTACAACATGAGTAATGCTTTCCTCCATGGTGACTTGTTTGAATAGATTTATATGACTATTCCTCAAGGATTGCGAGGCCATGACACTCCTTAGAGTTGCAAACTCAAAAAATCTCTATACAACCCCAAACAAGCTAGACGTAAATGTTATGAAAAGCTTTATGATCTACTTATTTTATCTAGTTCAAAGCAATCACCACTAGTGGAAAATGAGTCTTTTAGGTTACATGATTTATGTCTCACTATAAAGAACTAGACATTAAAGAAGCGTGGTGACATTTTTGTAAATAAGATCAACATTTTTACATCAAATGGCCCGACATAAAAAGTCTCATTTATGTTAGGTCATATAAGGTCCAGCGTAAATTTACGCTGGGGATTATAAAGTTCGACATAAATGGGTCGTTTTACGTTTGACAATAAGGTGTCTAACGTAAATGAGTTTTTAAAATATTGCGTACAACCTTTCTTCCTCACTTTTTCTTCTCTCAAAACCTATGTTTGGAACTTCTCTCTTCTCTGGTAGCGACCATGAGTGTGGTAGAGACTTTGTTGGTGAACAAAATAACTCATTTATTTATCTTTTGTGGGTGGTTTCTTGTGGGAAGCGATTTTGTCCAATTGCATTTATGTATCGAAGTTAGTTTTCTAAATTTTTATTTTGTTCATATTCAAAGTGTGCTTGTTTTTGGAAAACTCAATAATGTCTCCTTTATTGCTAATGGGTTTTTCGAGATGGTTATGAGTGTTTCGTGGGGGTGACTTTGTGCGTCAAGTGCACCATCAAGGTATGAGTTGTATATCTTAATGGGATATGCTATATATCTCCATAGATCGCCATTGTGGGATTGTCATATGTGTTTCATGATGATTGCTTCGATTATTACTTTTTTTAAAAAAACAAAAAAAATATATATTAAGTGTTAAGTGTCTGACATAAATTTAAGTGCCCTGCATACACAAACATAAAACTGATGTAAAAAGTCCAAAATAATAGATGTTAAAGACATTTGTTATGTTAGTGTGCATGCATATCATATTTTATTCATCAAACATAATGGAGATGAATTTACAACTTCGTTAATGTATGTGGATGACATTGTCTTAATTGAGAACTCTGGTGCTGAAATACTTTATGGACTCAAAATAAATCACTCTATTGATGACATATAAGTATCTGATAACATTGTTTTTCTACCTTTTATTGGTGTTAAGTTTCATGAATAAAATCAACTTCTCCATAGTTTTTAACTTGTTTAATCCTCAAGCTTGTATTGTTCTTGTATTGTTTTGTATTTTAGTTATTTTATGTTTTTTTTAATTCTAATCTCTATTATGAGTGTGTGAAATAAGTCAATAGGAAGCAATTATGGTGGAGGAAAATAAGCTAGAACTTAAGGAAGCATGATTAGACAAGAAAGATTGACTTTTAAACAAATACCCATGTTGGGGGGCACCGGAATCGTGCCTAGCACTGCAAAAATGGAGAAATGACTCACCTATAGGTATATATTGCCTTGGACCACCCTCAGAAGGCAAAAAAAAACCATCATTGGGCGCCAGGTTGACTCGTTGGGCGAGCTTGTGGCTGCGGGACGAAAATGATAGCACAAAACTGCATTATTTGAGTCGCTAGGCGAAAATATGACTCGCCCAGCAAGTTACAAGTTAAAAAGCATCAATTTTAGGACTCGTTGGACGAGAATGAAGTCGTTGGGCGAGAATATCAACCCCAATATGCGAAATTGATTATTTAATCATGTTTCTACAAGAGTTTTATCCTCACGAATAGAAACACCTTGGGTACTTGGAAGAGGCTCTTGGAGGTTGCTAGGGGTGTTGGAAAACTCTTCCTTCTCCTTCTTGGGTCTCCTTCTTCATCCATGGAGGTTTTACCTTTTTTGGGTTAGAGAGGATGATGGACTACAAAGTTGGAGACAAAGATGCCAATGAGAGGCACAATTGGATCATGAAGCAATTGTCAAAAACCTTGGGAGAAGGATTGCTTCTACTTTATGGTTCCAATTTCTTCTTTATTCTTCAATTTTGTAAAATCCTAGGTTCTCCACCATGGAGAGCAATTTCTATTTGTTGAGATTAGATGTGAAACATTGAATTCTTGTGTAAAATTGTGTTGTTAATACATACATACATACATATATATATATATATATATATATATGTTTTTCCAATGAAGTTAGTATTTAATTTCCTTGCTTAATGCTTGATTTGTGATTCTTGAGGTGTTGGAAAATATATTTAGAATCTTAACTTGAAATTATATAGCTAATGGATGCTTGTATCTAGGAATAACACTTGGTTCATTACTAATCTTAAATTAATGCATGAGTTCATTTGTTGAGAATTCAAGGGATTGAAATTTGATGAGTTATCATATGCTCAAAGTCATTAGGGATAAGATTTGAATATATTTGTGAATTGATTTTAACATGAATATGGAATTAAGATGATTGATGATACATAAGAATGAAGTGGATAAAGTCTAGTCTCGACAAATTGTAAATACACTATGTTAAATTCTTGTTGCATACCAACCATTTTGATAAAAATACAAAAAGAGTTTCTATTATGGTTTTCGTGATCCTTGTTATTTAATTGAGTTGTGATTGCGAGATTTGTCATGTGTTGCACAAGTCCTTTGAGAGAGACGATAAAATATTTATTACTTGTTATGTTGCGAGTGGCGCACTTGCCGTATTGGTTTTGCATCGACTAACAGTATCACAACTTAAATATTATTTTGAGTTGCTAGTTGATTATGGAATGTTGGACTACGAGCATTATTAAACACTTATGATGGACAATTTATTGTAGTTACATCAAGATGATTCTAGTGATCTTCTTGGTGATCCTTTATCCTATAGACATTTTTTTCATCGTCTAATTTACCTCTCCAGAACTTGTCCTGACATTGATTTTGTAATCCAACAACTCAATCAATTTATGGCTCGTCCAACAAAGTTAATTTAGGTGATGCAAGGAAAGTCTTAAGATACTTGAAGGGTTCTCCAAGCAAAGGTGTTCAATTCAATAGGGACACTCGTATACATGGCTTCAGTGATGTAGATTGCTTGACTTGTGTTGACACTTGCATATCATTCACAATTCTTCATTAAAACTCTCTAGTGTCACGTAAAACAAACAAGCAAAATACAGTATCTCATTCGTCTGCGTCTTCGAAAGTGTAGTATTGTACTCTTGCTACAAGTACATATGAACTATAATGGCTTACATATATTATTAATAATTTAAAGGTATGTTGTTTCTTACACACAGCCATTCGAGTCAAATTCTGGCAAGGAAATCCATATCCATGTAGAGAAACAAGGAGGAGCAAATTCGGCTTGTTAAGCGTCCATTCGGGTACAGTAAAGGAATTAAAAACAAAAATTGGTCTTCTAATGGTAAAACTTCTCGATATATATATATATGCAATTAAGTACTTTACTCATACATTAACAACATATAAAGCACACAAATTTGAATTTAGAATACAAATTTTATATTATGAAATATAAAATTTGTATTTTGGATTTTTTGATTTAAATTACAAAATTGGTATTCTGATATATGTTATACAGAATATAAAATTTGTATATTGTATTTTGTATTTTAGATGATAGGTTCTGGAATATAAATTTTATATTATTAATTTGAAGATTATGATGTTTAACATTTTAAATTATATAATTTGAAATATTCTACATTACACCATCCAAAATTAAAATTGAAAGTCCAAAACTAAAAGTTAAATTTGAAATTTTTAAATTCATGGAGGTGCCTGATATGAAATTATAGCGGTAGATGAAGAATTTGGCATCTTTTGATTGATTCGCTTTAAAAGCAACACTGCTTCTCTTAAAACAACGGTAAAAGTCGAATCTGAAGCTTAAGTTTCTTATGTTACTTTCTAAAAAGACATTGCGTAACTAGCTTTTCTATTTTTACTATAAACTAAAGATACAGCCAAAATGGACGTAAAGAACAAATAACTAAAGACACTTTTGTTTTGTAACTTAATTTAACCTCTTAAATGAAAAATAAAAACTTCAACTTTATGCATAAAGAATTTGGGTTAAGAAATGGATCACATTCATTCATGAAAAAACAATTCCTCTTTTCTATTTCGATTTCAGTTCACTGTGCCCCACCATTACTTATTATATTATCAATGTTTTGACTTTCCTTTTGTATTATTTTCATTGTTTCTAGAACCCAACTAAATGCATACTTAGCTCTTGTTTACACGTTATAAACACTCTTTCTCTCCTCGTCAATGTTTTGAAGTTTTGACTTCATACTTAAATTATGGAATTAAATTAATATTTTAAATATATGAAAACCATTGTGTTGTTTTCTACATAACACTTTTTTTCACATTAATTACATATATTTACTGACTTATAATACATAATTAAGGATGTACTCGGAAGAAAAAGTAAAATAATTGCAAAATGAGAATAAAGAGAAGAGTGGTGATTTCTTGATACCAATTTTTGTTTTTATATTTATACTCTACCACCATATAAATTAGTATTTTATGATAATATAATAACTGTATAGTAAATGTTTCATAGTTGAATCCTAGAAAGACAAGGTTTTCCTTTGGGAAGTGACACGTGGAGCGTATTATGATGATAACGTGATGTTGGGGTCACCAACTAACCATGCAACAGAGTCAACAGTAGAAGGAAGATTCAGAATCTTCTTCTTTCTGCCTCTCTGCTCTTCTTCATTCTCAAAGCACTTTTCCTTTTTCCTTTTCGCTTTTTCTCACAAGGCAAATTCTGCATCTATTCGGATATTCATTCTGTATCTTTTTCCCTTTAGCTTTTTTTATTGCTTGCTTGAATTGAAAACTGAATCTGCATGATGTATTAGCTCACCACTTTCAAAGAGTTTCAATTACCTAACATGATTTTGATGTATCTATTGCCGTGTTTCCTTTCATCTCCAATGTGTTTTTCCATTTCCAAACGTTGTTTTAACAAGTCAAGGTTATAGCTTTTTGTGTCTTTCCAAACACATTCTTTTCGATTGATATGGATGGTGTGTTAATTTGTTCGTTTGTGAAGAACCAAAATACTCTTTGGGTTTATAACTTAGTGTATCGAAAATTTCACGTTAATTGCTTCTTGGAGTAATTTTTAACGTTTTCACATGCAGTTCTGCGTATCTTTGTTGATGGGACAGCATAAAGGGGGTTCAAAGATTAGTTCGGAATACCAGATAATGGTATTGTTTTTTCTAGCAACGTTTAGTCTATTATACCTCCTTTCGTTTGGAAAAATTATTAGATAATCGCGGATTATCATAGTTTCAATCAGCTGAATTGAATTTTTGAATAAAACTACACAGAAGAATTGGAACCATGGATACTGTGTAATCCTGAGACTACCTAATAATTTTTTCATGTGAAGATTTTCTCGTGTGTGTGTGTGAGAGAATATACTGTATGCTATTGACGGTAACTGAGGTTGCATTGGTTTTAAAATTCCCTTTCAAGGTAGAACTATTCGCTGCTAAGGATCTTGTTGGTACAAAATTAATAGGCAATCCAAATCCTTATGCTGTCATCACGTGCGGCAATGAAAACAGATTCAGGTTTGTTCGTCTAGTTTCACCTTTTCTTCATTTGAATTTCTCTCTCCAAGAAATGGTGGAGCCAGAGCATAAATTTGCTAGTGTCTTGGGGCGTGGTTTAGAAAACAAATGCATATTCTTTTATACTTTCAAGATTTTTCTTTTATGGGGAAGGGGATTCTTTCCGGCTGGTGTCATATATTTCAATCTTTATTTTGGGTACGTATTTGGTTTGAGCTTTTGGAACCTCGGATCCATGGAAAATGGAACCTGATCAAAGTAGCTTTAACTTGGATGCGAATCATGAATCCACGTTTTGACTTGATTCAACACCGATCCAAAGATGTACTGAGTTATTACCAGAAATACCTCTGTATTAGGCTTTTCTTTAACAAACTTCTATAGGCAAAGACACTTTCCAATTTTCATTTTTGGTTTTAACTATGTTTTCTATTTGTTTGTGCCATTGTCTTTAAGGTTTAAAGTTCTTTACTGCAATCAGCATTTAGTTTTCTTACGTTTTTTTGGCAATTAAATTTAGTTAGTTGCTAGTCTTATTTGTACTTTACATTTGCAAGTTTAGGATTATCTTTTTGAAGGAATAATATTTTGTGAAGCTTTGGAATAACTGAAAAGCACCCATATATTTGTTGTACAAGTGAATGACACTGCAAAGATTTTGTACTGTCAGAAATGACAAAACAGAATGTGCTGTCTCTCTCTGTTAGAGGCGCGGCCCACTCAAAATATCCGTTTTCCATACTTAGCTTATATCTACTTAGACAAAGGACTTTTTGCTCAACATTGTTCATAGGGCTCTCATAAGTTGATATTCTGGTGTGCTGCCACAGCTCCATAATCCGTGGTTCAAGAAATCCTTTGTGGGGGGAGGATTTCAATTTTTGTGTTCATCAACTTCCCGTCCAGGTAGCTTATTATCATCTATGTTTTCTTATATCGAGTAATTATTCCAATGTTAGGTTCAGTTCTTATATTAGCAGAGTGATGATACTGATGCTTAAGTTATTCAAACCGTTAAGCACCCAGATTTATTTTTCTATAACTTAACTTATTTCAAAGAACATGCTTAGTATTCTTCGATTGATATTTACGAAGGAGTATCAGTTTATTTTCATTCCTTATGTAAGTAAAAGCTTCTCAATTGACCTATTAAATCTGCTATCAAGATTTTCGTCAAACTGACTTCTTTCCCCGCTGCATAGCAGATCAAGGTAGCAATTTATGATTGGGAAATCTCTACAACAAGTGTCCCTCTTGGTTCAGTGACTGTTCCAGTTGAAAGTGAAGGTTCAACTCGTCCATCGTGGCATACTTTGGGAAGACCATCAGGGCAGGTAGTACCATTGTTATTGTCTTTTAGTTTTAACAGTTTTTTATGTCAGCAAAGTACTATCGTTAATATATAACTGAATGTCAGGTTACTTTTGGAATAAAAACACAAGCTTCTGGAAATGCTTCGAGGTGAGGCTTTTGGCTTTATGTTTGTTTTAAAAGATATGTATTATGTTGGTCCTAGATACTTTTGGGTGGTGTTATGATCATCATATATTGGTCTATTTCTTAAAGTTATTAGTTGACTTGAGTGATAGGATAAATGGTTATGGAGGAGGCAACTCTCAAAGAAGGATGCCACCCCTGGAAACACATGGGGTCCCTGTTGTCCATCAAAAGCCTGGGCCTCTCCAAACTATTTTTGGTCTTCATCCAAACGAGGTTACTGACAAAAACTTAACTTGTTTGTTTCTTGTTGGCGATTACCAATGTGGCGGTTTTTCTTCTGTTCAGATATGCAAAAAATAAAAAAGATTCCTGGACACTGTCCTTTTGTATGATTTTGTTTGCAGATCTGACAAGTGAAGCATATTTTTCAGGTTGTTGATCATACACATACCTGTGCACTAGAGACGTTATTCTTATACCAAGGTCATATGTATATCTCAGCAAGGCACATTTGTTTCCATTCCACTGTATTTAAGGAAATGAAGGTAAGACTATGCTTCTGTTTTGTCAAGGTTGTGTAGTGAACACTGCCTTTGTTGGTTGCGAAGAAAGGATTAGAGAGAGTAAAAGAGAAATGTGTGAAAAATTGGTAAAAGGAAATTGTTTAGTTGAAGTGAAATAGAGTACACAGACCCAAAAATGAATGGAAATTATAAAGGTTCGTGTATTTGGTTTAAAAGAAAAGAATAAAAAGGACCTATAATAATTTTTAATGCATTTATGTCTGCGTTGTTTTTGAATTTTTCGTATACTTTTTGGTCAATTTAAAACACCATAATCGATTGCGATTGGTAATGGGGCACGAGTGTATAATCTAATCGATCTTGCTAGACAGTGGGAGGCTAATCATAGATGCAGAGGGTAGAATAAAATCAATTTTCTCTCAAAAGGGCATCTTGCTAATAATTGATTTGAATTACCAGCTCATCATTCCTCGCATTTCTGATCAAATGCACTGGGAAAATTTTCAGTGTAGTCCCACCCAAATTTCATCACATCTCTACACAACCAAATTCCCATTTTCTTCTCCATTCTTTACTTTTCTTTCTTTTCTAACCCAGCTTTTACACAACCAAAGTGTATAGCTTGCATTGTTTCATGTACGAGGTTGTTGATCTATCACTGTTATCAGCTGTTTTAATTTTGAGATATATTGATAAAAATTCGGAGTTGGAGTAATTAGGTTTCATCATAGGTTTCGGTTTTTCAAAAGCAATTTTAGGATTTAGTTTTGCCTGGATCTTCATTTACTGAAACTGTTAATTTATATGAATTTAGAAAGAAGAAGAAAAGCCATTTCTTACTTATGAACATTGAAAAACTGTTTGCGTTGTAGTATCTTCTTTTTTATTACTTATTGTATAATTTCTTGGGGTATTTGGCAGGTGGTTATTCCATTTGAAGATATAGACAAGGTACAATCTCTAGTGCTTTTTCTTCCCCTCTCCCCTAAATATTTCAGTCTATCAAATTTACATGTGCTGCAACTATTTTCCTTTTTCTTAAGATTCAAACGAGTCAACATGCACTGATCAATCCTGCGATAACAATTGTCCTTCGCCAGGGAGCTGGTGGACGTGGTGTCCCTCCTTTAAAAAGTCGTGATGATGGTTAGTAATTAGTTGAAACATGTTCTTATTTATTTTCTCGGAGGAAATTTTAATTACACTTTTTATGATACAATTTAAGGGATAGCATCAACTTGCTTCCCCTCTGTGTGTGGACTACTTGTTTCTATACGTATCAGTGACATTTGCAGCACGAATGTTTTCTTTAATTTTTTACTGGCTTTCATGTTTTCATAAACACTGGCATCATACTGTATTGCCGGGTCTTTTATCAAAATATATTAGAGATACTGAACTTAATGTTGTTCTGAAGGTTGGAAATACTTTTTGCAGAGAATAAAAATAAGCACTACATTACCACAGATGATGATGGTCTTTGTCAGAATGTTTCACCTGCCACATATATGTTTGCATCATTTGGTAACAGGAATCGTGTGCTAAAAGATCTACAGCGTGCAGAAAAGAACTTTAATGAAATCTTGGAAGTTGAGAAGGTTAAAACAGCTGCTTAATCAATTTGGTTTCCATTATCTGTATTGCAATATCAACTGTAGAGATTTTGCATGTTTTTTATGCAAATGGAGGAATTCGACTCCACTAAAGTTGTGGGTACCTTTAGAAGGTTGAAAGAGTATTGAGATTCTGAGTATTGTAGTAGCTAGTTTTAATGATAGATTTTAACAACTTGATAGTTTATACATATTTTCTGACAATCTATACTGTTGCCTTTTTTTCCCATCAACTGTTATATTCTATATTTTGCCCTCTGTAGTGCTCACCTATCACATTTGGGGAGCCAGAAATATATCTTTATGCAATTATGTATTTTTGTAACATGTTCTGAAACTGATATGTACTGAGAGAGAACATGAGACATTAGATGAATTGCTTGTTCCTAATGTACACAGCAACGGCTTTGTTTATCGTGAATCATAACGTACAAATACAACCTGTAACAGTCATCCTAATTTACATAATTACTTCCAGCAAATAATATCATTCAAGATCACGCTTTTAATCTGATTCTTTTTCTTTCCTTTCTAATTTTTTGAGATGACATTTCTGGATAAATTGAGAAGAATTTGAATCGTTTTAGTTTTTCTCATCAATCATCATGTAGGAAAATGCAGTGCCAGAGCTGTGTGCATATAGCAGTTCTGTCAGAGGAAGTAAGATGCTGGATAAGGCTCCTGAGGTAAGCATGCCAAAAACCGGAAAACTTCAACCTATTATCCAAGGAATGTATGCATCGTTTTTTCCTTTTTTTTCTTTTTTACTGTTTTCTAGTTTAACTATCCGTTTAATTATTAGTGATCCTTTTACAGGAAGTTATTCCTGGGGTAGCTGAGATGTTTTCTAACTTGTTCATTGGTTCAAATTTTACTGGCAAGAATAATTCAGCAAGAAAGGACGCTAATTTTGTGGTAAGTTTTCTTCAATACTATTGTCATTCTTGTGAAAAGATATCCTTTAAAGGAGTGGCCAAAGACTTATAAGTCTACACTGGTCATATCTCTAATCAATGTAAGATCCAAACCCTCTAAAGCTCACGTCATTTTGGCTCTACATTTTTCTAGTCAGTCCCTTCATAGGTAGCCTTTGCAAAACACTTGTGGATAGGGTTGACTGAAATTAAGGGGGATTTCCACATCCTCCCCTTATGCCTAGGCTTTTGTCTGGAGTGTGACAATGTAATTGACTCAATAAATTTAGGATAGAGTCTGTATCATTTTTGAATTTGGCATTAGGCTTTAATTCAATTTCATAAAACAAACTTATAAAGTGATGATTCTCCAGGCTTTTTAAGCTCTATATAAGTTATATCTCTAATCAATGCAGAATTAAGCCACTACCCATAAGACTGCAATTAAGGCAGCCCTCAAAGAGGTCACAACTAGACAGATTAGGGGTGACTGCAATTAAGGCAGTTTTCCAACAACTATGTTATTTGCAAATTGACCAGTGGCATACAGCTGATGATTATGATGGTCAAGTTCGAGAGATAACCTTGTATTTTGTAACAGCAAATGTTTACCCCAAACACACAACCGTGAGAGATTGGCAACATCGTGTTGTATTACCAAACTTGGTTAGACTGTTGCTTTTATTTACGTATGATGAAATAGCAAAGGAGAATGTAATGATAATAATTGTATTTTAATGTTGATAGGTTTTGTGATCATGTTAACTTCCTTCCCCTTTGCAACTCATGCCCTTTCCCTGTTCTGCCCCCTCCACCCCTCCTAAACAAAGTCAAAATTCTTCAAATAACTATTCGGGTGTTCTTATGACTTTTCTTAGGTGTTTGAGAAAGTGCAACAGGCACATGATGTTCCATCTGGATCCTACTCTGAGGTAGGGAATACTTTAGATATCTTATCTGGTTATCCAGCCGTTTTTGTTTTTTTTTTTTTTCTTTTTTCTTTTCTAATATGTTTGTGTTCTCTGATTTGAATCACTGCATACGGGTCACATACGATATGTGCAGTCAAAAAACGCCCCCATTGCGTGTGATTGAATGAATATGATTCATTGTCATTGAAGGAACTGCGTTTCTTGTAAAAACATGTGTGCTCTTGTTATTATAATTTTAAACCTTTAACATTAAATAAGCCGTATGGCCGATGAGTGAACAGTAAAGTGCCAAAAACAATCAGGTGAAACTTGTTTGATTATCTGCAAATAAGTAACAATAGTTCTTATTGTACTCATCATTGATTGTTTTCTAATAGTTGGCCACCAAATAAGGTTGCAAGGTATGTACTAAAAAACCACATACAATGCTGGCCCATGACCCCATAGTTAAAATAGTTTCTTATAACAAAATGAATATGTTATTTATCTTCTTTTTCTCCCTTTTGTCTGCTGCAGGGTTGAAGATTGCAGTTTCTGAGTGAGAAGGTAAAGCCTTTGGCAGCTGATTGAGAACACCTCATTCTCTGCCATGCTCTTAACTCATACTGCATGATTTGGGCATGTGAGTCAATCTTGCTCTGGTTGAATGACTTGAATAACATAAAATATTGATAGCTCAGTCAGTTTTAGATAATTCTGAGTTTTGTGACCATTGATTTAAATACGATGGTTACTTTTTCCAGATTTTCTTTGCAGCTGTAGAATGATGTATTAACTTCAGCAGTATTTCAATGTTGACAAGCATGTTTTGCATTTATCAGTGATAACTAGTGAATGGGTAGGTAATGAATTTAAAATATATGTATGTATGTATAATATATATATGAACTGTGATGTGATTTTTTCTATAATTATTCCATAGCGTCTAATTCATGCTTTTTGATAATTTGGTGGGTGAGACACCTTCTGACCAACCATATTGTCCACTGTTAATAAATTGTAGCATAAGGAAATAGCTTCTGAAGTGTAATTCATGTTGCAGCATCATTATGTTTGAAGTTAGAAAATAGATAAGGACTTATTTTTCACTTGCATCTTGTGATCGTTATTGGTGAAAGATACTACAAATGAATAAAATACTATATACTAGGTTGAAGCCAATTTAATAGTGAATGGGTTTTAATTGTTAGGTATTGAAGGACTTCCTTGGAGACTTAGTTTCACTTTATTGCCATTATAAAGAATGTAACCGTGAATGCAAGTAAAATGTGCAACATAATCCTTTTTTATCATGTTGATAAAATATATAAGTTGTTAGAATAAAAACATATGCACGTATATTTTTGAACTTTTGAAAGCTTGTTTATTGAATGATGTGCATTTGAATCTATTCAGACACAAACTGACATGCAAAAAACTATTTGCAACTTGATAATCATAATTTAAGGAACGAATGCCTAAACATCTGCTGCATGCAGAAGTAACAAATTCATAAAAATTAGCATAAAAACAAGCTTAAAAGATCTCTGGTGTTGTAGCTTTGGATCATTCCAGTCAACACAACACTACTTTACTTGAAGTTGCACGATTGTTAAACAAATTCAAATTTGGCTCTTGTTTTTCTGCTTGTAATTTTGACCAACATCTTTCTTAGGTGGGACCACCACCACATTCCAACTTGCATCCATAGCTTATTTTAATCATTGTCTTTGTCAAATTAAAATATTCCACTCTTTTAAACTTTAAAATGCTTTTAGGAATTACTGAAATGCAACTGTCATTGTTCGATTTGATCTTCTAGAGCATCTTGTTCTATTTAGGTTTATTTTCGTGAGACATTTTGGTCTTCAATTTTATTCATGATGCTAAAAAGAAAAAACAGCTAAAGGCAGAGAAGGCACAAAACAAATTATTGAGAGAATAATTTGTATTTAACATTTATGTGTAGTGTAGACTTCAATCTCACAACGGAAGGAGTTTTCATATCACTTTTGGGTTAAAACACATAAGGTGATAAAATGAAAATAGAAGTGTGTATTGTTGGGACCTAAAATTTGGTATCAAATTCAAGGTCATTAGTTAAAATTTTTAGTTCGACAATTGAGGAAAAGATTGATTTGGTTGTTATACTTTTAATAGAAAAAGTTATGCTATTAATATTAGTTATATCTTTTAATCTAATAGTAATTAGTTCATCCAACGTTGTGAACTATGGAAAGCTTGTTTGTTAAATAATATGTATTTTGACACATGTATAGCACACAACAAAATCTTAAATATTAGCATAAAAACACATTTCAAAATTGAAGGTAGTGATTTTTCAATTCAACATGATCTTGTTATTATAAAGATTAAGTGTGTCTTTTGTCCATGTAAAGTTTTTAATACATTAAATATGTCCTAAAATTTTAGGTATTATTTTCATCCCTCTAAATTCTGAACAAATCTTTTAGTTCCTTGTTAGTAATGATGGTATATAAAAAAAAATAGTGTGGATGAGATTGGTTGGAGGCAATCGTTGTGGTTGATACTCTGTTTTGTTAAATGTTGATTACCATTTAATTATCTGAGTGCTCTTATTTTTACTGGTAAACTTGAGAGAGCACATATGCAAGGCCAAAGTTCATGCTTGGAAAGGTTCATTGTTATCATGCATCGGAAGTATCCCATTCGTTTCTTCTTTTATTAGTAATATGTTTTTACATAGTTTCTGAGTTTATTTATGGTCCAAAGAATTGGTCAAAAGCGTGGAATTTTCTATAAAAATATTCATTTCAGTAACCTAATAACATAAATTGGTTATGATTTCTTGGAAATATTTGTTTGTCTTCTACAAATGGTGGATTAGGTCTTAAATCTTTGGTTGATCTTAACATAGCTTCCTCGATGAAACTCAACCTAGAATTTATTGATTCTGGTTTTAAATGGGAAAATATTTTGAGAATTAGAGTAATGTGTGGAGTATTCCTTTACAAATTTATATTTTCAATCTTCCATAATTTATCCCTTTTCATTATTTCTTTCCTTATTTTTATCATAAATTTTATCTTTGTGAAGGTTATAATAAATCACATTTATAACATCGACGAAATAATGAATTTATTGATCTTGTTGTTCCAACACTTATCCGTGAAACCCTAGTTGTCACTACTCTATAACCTAGTTAAAGAAGACTTTTAGGAGAGATTTTTAAAACAATGCTTTCTTTTTCTAGTGCACTCTCATATATCCCAGGTTGGGTATTTGATTTTATTTTATATGTTTTTATTTTCCTATCTCATGGGAACACATTCCCACGTCATGTTTGTCGTTATATTTCAACAAAAATCTATAATATTTTACTTAAAGATATATCAAGAATATTAAAGTTTTTAATGTAATCAATAATATTCTCATCAACGAAAATTTAAATTGTAAGGCTCAATCCTAATATTTTAAGGGTTGCCTTATCACTGTTGGGCCTAAAGGCTGGCCCAAAGGATAAAAATCACTCCTAGTCTGTCCTAACTCACACTTTCCACTCATTTCAGAGAACCTTGAACTACAGCCGTCAACCTCTCTGCTAGGGTTTGTTTCCGCTATTACGTTGAGCTAAGAGGACTTTTTGCTCCACGTAAGTATCCCTTTCTAGTTCATGTTGGCCCCCTTTTAATCACCTTTCGTATTCCTAGTTAGGATCCTATGTTAACCCCATCTACTGGTTCTGTTCCACCTTTATTTCAACCCTGTAGTTCATCCCTAGAGTTGTTGTGCTCGTGGTCGTGTCATCAGGGTCCTTGCTAAACCTTTTTCCAGGTACGGGGAAGTTAGGGTTTTGGGTCTTGAATGATTTTTGGCTGATTTAGAGTTTGTTGGGTGTTGTATGATCTATATGATTGTGATGAATTTGTGAACTGCCTTGTACTATTATTTGGGTGCGAACATGTGACTGTTGCAGGAGAAACAGTGGCGAGATCTGTTACTCTCACCCAAGCGAGACTAACTCGCCCAGGCGAGACTTGCAGAAGCAAACTAGGGGTTTTGCGAACTCTCGCTCAGGAGGAGAGCTCTGGTTTTGAGCGAGGCACTGTCTCGCTCAAGCGAGAGCCACTCGCCTAAGCGAGGAGGAGTGAAAGCTTTAGGATGCTGTTGTGGTTTAGCCCAAGCGAGGGACCTCACTGTTGGGCGAGAGGTTGTCTCGCTCAGGCGAGGCAGGGCTTGCCTAAGCAAGCCTGCAAGAACCTCCCAGCACTGGTCGTAATCTCGCCTAAGCGAGAGCACCCCTCTCGCCTGAGCGAGGGCTCTTGCCTTGAGCGAGATCCGCTGCAGGTTGTGTGTTTTCTTCAATTAGTAATTGGATGGTTTGATTTATGAGCTATTCTGTATGATGCATGAGGCCTGTGAAATGAAATGCATGGTATGATCTGTGGTTATAAATTGGATAGAGGTGATTGAGGGATCTTGGCATGTGAAACTAATGAGTGGGTCAGAAATTAAAGAGGCATGGTATTGGTATGAGATGAGGCCCTATACTCATGGATTTGGGAATGACTAGTGGTATGGATTCAACATGTGGTACGAATGAGAATTTGTTTCAGAGGTTGTTATGATATTATAAGCATGATAAGAGTTTCTCTTGTTGTTGGTTGATGTTTGGTCTGTGGTCAGTGTGTAATCCCTTGGAATCTCTAGGTGAGATTTTAGGGTCGTGCTTCAGTGGTCGGGACGTAATTCCACGACTCCTGTTAGTGGGTGTCCATGGTGGTGCCCCATCTATATGGTCTGGTAAGGATTCAAGGTAAGGTTGCATCCTGACACTCTAAGGAGTCAGTTAGTCTCACTTAGAGCAGACTGACTCTTGTGGTGAGAGTAGCAGGAGGCCTGAAACTCATTAAGGGCTAACCTTGTGTGTGAGGGAATTGATTCATTGTAACACTTGTAACACTTAGCTCGGGGGTGAGCAGCTCGGGGGTGAGCAGAGGTATCCACCGCAAGTGCAAGCATTCGCTGAATCTGACCAGACTATATATATCTGGATGAGTCGAGTCAGAGTCTAGTGTATTGTTTGAGAAGTCAGAACATGTTTAGATGATATATAAAATGCTTGGATTGTGTGATGGCATGCTACTATTTGATGAACTGTTTTACTCTAGCTTGCCTTGTTTGCTTATTTGATTGTCTTGTATGTGGTTCTTCTCCCTTTGCGATGATCATCAATTTATTGATGTGAGCAAATGCGAGAGGTGTTCGCGGTCAACAGGGAAATGGTGACTCCGCTGCTTAGCCATCTGGACTGGATTGGTGCACTCTAGGCTTTCTTTTAGGGCCACGGCCCATGTATTGGCTGTTCTTTAATTTCCCAATTTGTTTACTGTTGAATAGTTGTATCTGGTTCGTTTGAGCATCATGGTGTGCCTTGGTTACTGTACGGAGTTGGGATTGTAATCCAGGACTGCGTTTATATGTTATCTTTGTGTGACGCTTCCTTTAATTATCTTTATTGATTAAATGGGACGTTACATAAATACTAGTGTATAACCTCGTAAGTTCATTACTAAATCAAAAATAAATTAACTCGTTAATTTATTAATCATAATTGATGTTTAGCAATATTCTTTAACGGTCAGATAACATGAATTATATTTTACTTTAGAATCACTTGAAGATTAATATCAGTAACGAATCTTGAACATAAATTTTGGAGGGGTCAAAATAATATAGTCAAAATTTAGATATCTTTCAGAGAGATAATATGAAACTCCTCATCTGCACTTATATTATTCGAACCTTGACAAATGAACGATCTATCTAATTCAACAATTGGATTTGTAGTATCATCCTTCAAAATAGGTGAAGAATTCAAAATATTTAAAAATTAGAATCTATTTTATTTTCATCTCCACTATATCTTCCTTTTTATCATTGTTAAGAATTGAATCTATTCTTTTATTCTTTATTTATATACTTTATTTTAGTTTAAATTTTTATATCAAAATCTAGTAAGAAATTAAGGGACTTAATATTAAAAGAAAACTTTATGATAATCCTATCACGCATAAGAAAGTAATGAAACAACATATAGGACATAATTTCTTCTGTATTCATAAAAAAAAGGTATAAATACAGTTTTGGTACCCCAACTTTTTCGAAAAGTTCAATTTGGTACCCGAATTTTAGGAATGTTCAATTTGGTACCCAAACTTTTTAAACGGGTTTATTTTGGTACCTTCCGTTAAATACTACATAACGTCGTTTGGCTTTTGTTGAGGTGGCAGTGTGCTGGGAATACGTAGCAGAAACAATGGTTCATATCAAATGAGTTGTAATACCCCTTTATTGTAAACTTTAAGTGCCCTATTTTGTGAAGAGTGCCCTAATAAGTGGTTTTCTCTTATTCTGATTTTTCTAGATATTGAAAAAATGTCAAGGGCTCAATCATCTTCCTCTTGCTCTCACAATTCATGGTTGATGCGAAATCAAAGCTTATCCTGTAATAGTGGTGGCTGTAGAAAATAAAAAAAAAATCAGCACACATTCATCAACTCAAATTTAAAAAGCAGGAAAGAAAACTCACATTCACAACCAATGATTCTTCTTCCACTGCCAAAGCTCCGTCTTCCACTGCTGAAGTTTCTTCTTCCCAGCTTCGCCCTCTCCAACGAACGGAAGGAAATCTCCGTCTTTCTTCTCCGATCATCGAACACAAATCAACCATCGAACCCTAATTCCCAAATTTTGCTTCTGCCCTACTTTTCCATTCTGCAAATTTTTCGATTTCACATCCCTAATTTTGCCCTAAATCAACAACAATGGTTTTCTAAAATTTTTTACTTCACAAATTATTTAATTCGAATTTTTACCACCAAAACCACGTGCCTAACCATTGTTTCTGCCACGTATGCCCTGCACAGTGTCACCTCAACAGAAGCCAAACGGTGTTATGTAGTGTTTAACGGAAGGTACCAAAATAAACCCGTTTAAAAAGTTTGGGTACCAAATTGGACATTCCTAAAGTTCGGGTACCAATTGAACTTTCCGAAAAAGTTGGGTTACCAAATCGTATTTATACCTAAATTTTATGATCTCATATTAAAGACAATTTTTGAGATAGGGACTGCTACATTCTTTGAGGATATTGAGTTTGGGGGGAAGAATCAGATTAGGAAATTTGTTTTGGAGGAAGAACCGGTAATAATTCCAGAACCGATTCAAACAATTACTTTTGATGAAGTAAGTTCGAAACCTCCACAAAACATTGCTGATGAACCCCATACTCAAGATGATTTGGTTGTTCGTGAAGAACAAACTCAAGATCCTCAACAACCTATGCTTCATGAGCTAGCACTGTTGCGGAGATCCATGAGAGAAAGGAGAAGTGCCATTTCAGATGATTATGTTGTATTTCTCCAAGAAAATGAAGATCCTAACAATGGTGTGATGGAAGATGACCCAATCACCGTCCATCAAGCCATACAGGATCCTAATTCAGAAAAATGGATTGAAGCAATGAGGGAAGAGTATAAATCCATGCAAGACAATAAGGTTTGGGAACTTGTCCCATTACCAGAATGTGTGAAGCAATGAGGGAAGAGTATAAATCCATGCAAGACAATAAGGTTTGGGAACTTGTCCCATTACCAGAAGGTGTGAAACCCATTGGTTGTAAATGGTTATTTAAGACCAAACGAGATTCTAACGGTAATGTGGAGAGGTATAAGACTCGTCTTGTAGCTAAGAGATTTACTCAAAAAGAAGGGATTGACTTTAAAGAGACTTTTTCTTCAGTTTCATCAAAAGACTCTTTTAGGACAATTATGACTCTTGTTGCACATTATGATTTGGAGCTTCATCAAATGGATGTCAAAACGGCATTTCTCAATGGTGACTTGACGAGACGATCTATATGATGCAACCAGAAAATTTTGTGTCGGGAGACCTAAAGAATATGGTTTGCAAGTTGACTAAATCCATTTATGGACTAAAACAAGCATCCCGTCAATGGTACCATAAATTTCATCAAGTAATTCTCTCATTTGGCTTCGAGATGAATCTTGTTGATGATTGTGTGTATCACAAGTTTAAGG
>Ga0214544_1003976_pt1 | contig 30051 bp, 22 predicted proteins | sample CNSS3metaG_FD_160074 | JGI IMG/M metagenome (GOLD analysis project Ga0214544, IMG submission 160074) | Root nodule microbial communities from cowpea collected in UCLA plant growth center, Los Angeles, California, USA - CNSS3 | ecosystem: Host-associated > Plants > Roots > Nodule | place: USA...
TGGACTAAGTGGAAGTCAACACTTCTTCCTACACCTCATGGATCCAAAGCATCCAAGGGTTAGGAATGCTTCCTCCTTTTCCAAGGCATCATCCAATGGCCAAGATCAAGCCTTCTTCTCCAAGCTACCATCAAAGGCCAAGATGCTTTCTCCTTCTCATCCAAGGGTCAAGATTCCTCATGTGTAATGGCTTGAGTATAAAAGCCTTAATTTTTCAGCATTGTACTCACTCTTGAATTTTTGTGCAATAGACACTTTGAGTTGAGAACACTCCTCACTATTGTCACTTGAGAGTCATCTTTTAGAGAGCTTACTCTCTTTACCTCTAGCCCCCTTCCTAGGCTAGAACCACCTCTAAATCATTCATCCTTTCACCTATCCATTGCAAGCAAAAGCCTACAAACTTGCCTTCCACTCTTCCATGCTTCCTCCATCATTTCCGCTGCACTTGGAGCTTTATGTCTCCACCAAGCTCCATCATAGTGGTATCTAGAGCCATCCAAACCGTGGAGTAGTCACTTGTCTTGGTTTGGTAAGGGTTCTATCCATAGCTTGTTTAGTTTTCCTTGTTTCCTAGTTGTTTCATCTCTTCTCTTCTTCTTCTTTCATTGTTCTTCATCTTTCACGGTTCATTTGTTGTGTTTCTGTGTTTCTATTGTGTTTCTCCATTGAGTCCATGCAACTATGAGACTACAAGAGTGTTCTACACTCTATTTGTAGATTTCCATTCTTGCTATAGTTCACATCATTTACTAGCTTTTCTTTAAAGTTCAACACCATTTACTTCATTCTATTGAGTTTCTTGCATTTTAATCAGTGAATCTTGCTTGTTTTTCATTTTTCTACTGTTTAAGTTTTGTCTATGGTGTTCTTCTTCACTTTTGCTTCATTTCCACCATTTATTTCTTTCATTTTTCTGTTTTCCTAGCTTGAAACAGTGCCACCATTTCACAACTACGCAAATGATGCTTACACTATGCGTATGGATGGTTAGACAATTTTCTTGCCAAGATTAAACCATTTTCACCGTTGGTTGTGGTACCTTAGGGTCTTGAGATGTTCAACTTTTATTCATGTATGATTTTAGTTCATAATCATGCTCCAATCCACTGGATTTTCGTTTGAACATCTCCAAAATTTTTCAGAGAGCAATCTACTCCAGTTTCTCTATTTTCCAGAGCGCACACCTTCTGTTTGTTAATTCTCTTGAGTGATACGGTGCCTATTAATTTTAGTTGTTTGTTGTGCCTAAAAGATAAGACATAAACGAAATTTTTTCAACAAGAATCACTCAAAACCATTGAGATATGCATTCGCAATAATTCATTAAAGTTTGGCCAACAATCAGCGTTTTTAGGCTTGCGGTGCATTTTTTACACTCTGTTTTCCATACGCACACTGTTTTTGTTTGATTTAACTGGAACAATCCACTGCACCAATTCACTTGCTAAATTTTTCTGATTTGGAGAACATCTGGACGAAAATTTAAAAAAATATTGTGACAAAAAATGTGCAATACAAAAAATATGATAAATCCTCAAAGTTGAGGCAGCTGTCAGCGTTTTTACTGGTGCAGTATTTTTCCAGCTTTCTCTGTTTGTGCATTTTGGTGTGTTTTCAGCTCTAATTTCAGTGCTTTTTATCCATCAATGTCTTGGCCTAAGTGTGTCTCCTTTATTGCTATCAAATGCCTTCAATGTGGAGTGGTGTACACCCTCCCATTGGCATCAATGCATAACAAACTATAGGCCTTCTTACAAGCACTGTAGTTTCAGTTTTGTTTTTGTAGATCCATTCTAGTTCCCTTCTAGGATTCTCTTTGTTGTGCTTCCCTCCTTGTGTGCCTTTAATTTTTTTGCTTGTCCATTCTTGGCATTTCAATTCTGTCTTGTCACTATAATTCCATTTGGTTTAGCATTTCCTAATTCACTTTTCTTATGTTTTTTTCTTTCATTTGGCAAGTAATGTTGGTTCCAATGCTTATGGATATGAATTAAGTGTTTGATTTTGATTTGGTTGCTAGCATAGGTAGCATCTTAGGGGGTGGTTGAGGAGTAAATCTCTAAAGATTGTGCTCATTTTTTTTCTTCCCCTACCCTTCACCAAAATTGGAGAGTTTGAGCCTTACTTTTCTTCTCCATGAGTGTTGAGTACTAACATTTGTCTTGGCATAGTTTTTGTGTATTATTTTGTTCTATTTTTTTTTGCAGCTATATTGTGGTCATTTGGTGCCAATTCAAAGCCATTTCAATAGGTGTTTGCTGCCTCACAAAGTCCTCAATGGGTGCTTACCTTTGGCCATCAACTAAGGCCTCCAAATTCACAAAAAAATGGTGCTATTGGTTGATCTCTTGGAAGCAACAATTGGAGTGCTTTGGCTGCACATTATTGCATGCAAATTGTTAAAACTTTGTAGTTTATTCTTTGCTTTGTAGTTTGGACTACTTAGGTGTCTTGGGGAACCATAAGATGTTCAATCCATTTCCTAAGTAGAACCTTCATCCTCCATTAGTGAATCGCTTTTAGTTGTAAGTGTGTTGAAAGTTCTAAGTGTTTTCTCACCTTACATTAGGCCGCATAGCTATATTCATTTTTTCACGTTGCATAAAGGCTTAAGTTTGAGACCAAAGTCTATAATCTTTTGCCATTTAGGGGTCCGTTTTTAGTTTTAAATTTCTTTGAGTCTTGTTTGCTTGTTTTGCGCTTAGTGACTCAAGTGATTCTATTTACTTAGCACTTGAACATTTGTATGAACTTTGAGTACTTTTGCAAGTGTAACCTTGGCAAGGATTAGCCTTGGTACTTAAGAAGTTCGTGAGACTCACCTCGCTTACCTAGAGGTACACTTGTGCTAGTCCTCTTCTTTCACCCTTTTATCCAAGTGCATAAGTTCATTCAATCACCATGAGTACATATTCTACATATAGTCCTAGGTTGCATAAGCATGATAGTGATGAGTTGCATCATACATTTCATAGTGACATTCCATTCTTTAGGGAGGATATAGGACCAATATCATTTAGATATTGGATGTGGAATACAGAGAAATTGGTGCAACCATTGTTTAGTAATATAGCCAATTTGACATTCTTAGGCATGTTACTTCTAGGTTTATAGGACGTGCATCCGAGTGGTGGCAAGAAAGGCAGTATAGAGTGCAAAAGGGGAGAAAATCATGCATTAATACATTTTATGAATTAAAAACATGCATGTGGAAACATTTCATTCCCCCTTCATTTAGGATCACTAAAGAGCAACAAGCTAGGATAGAAAACTTCATTGACATAAGGGATGCTTTCATCCAAAATCTTGCTAAGTTTTCTAGACTAGAAAAAGATTTTAAGCACAATTTGGACTTGCTCTTGAGTGAACAAAGAAAGAGAGCAAAACATAAGAAATAGCAAGCAAAACTTAAAAAGCTTCGAGAGTATGAAAAGAAGAGAGAAAAAGAAGAGCTTGAGAAGCTTTGTGCTAAAAGAGAAAAAGAGGAAAAAGAGATAAAAGAGAAAAAGAAAAGAGAAAAAAGAAGAAAAGGCAAGAGAGGAGAATATTAGAAAAGCCAAAGAAGAGAATGAGAGAAAAGAATTTCAAGCAAGAGATAAATTAAAAAAAGAGAGTGAGTTTGAAAGAAAATCAAAAGTGGTAGAGTTAAAGAGTAATTCAACTTCAAGGGAACTCATTGTTAGGGATTTGGTGTGTAATCCTTCACCAATTCCTTTCATGAAGACCCAAGTTTCAAAGGGAGTTTTCTCATCTTTAAACTCTTCTCACTTATTCATTAAATCTCTTGTTTTGTTTCCTTCTCAAACTTTTTGTTCTTTATCTCATTTCCTTATTTCATCCTCTTCAAAATATAGTGCCAAAAAACACTTTGACTTTAAAATTCTTTTCAAAAATCATCCAAGTCAAAGTGTGAAACACTTTTTTTGTGAAGTGGGCCTAATACCAACTTTTTCCAAATTTATAAGCCCACTTTCACACATTCCCTAATCAATTATACTACATGGTCTTCATGATTTTAATCCAATTCTGTTTGATGAATGTTGCAGATATGTTTTTGGTCCTGGTGGAACCCAACTTTAGTTGTTGTGAGCCTTAAATGACCCTCTAGATCTGAGGTTAGATCCTCTTCAAGTGGGAGGGGATGATGTGATCCCAACAAGGCTTATAGCTTGGGCAACGCCTAGGCCCAAATCATGCTCAAGGCCCGATCCATGGCCATCATGCACCTTCAAGCCCAAGCCCATCAAGAGGCCCAATAACAAAGGGCATGCTAAAAAAAGATCAAATTGGGCTTCATTCAAGATGGCCTAAACCCACATGGACTTCTCATACTCTTCACATGGGCCAAAGAAGATGTGAAGATTTGAAGAGGTGTCTCAAAGAGCAATAGAATAGCAATAATATTGGCCTATTGTTTAGGCTTTGCTTTCTAGAATAATAAGTCAAACAATGAGTAGTTGAATTGATAAAATTGGGCTTGACTAAGCCCAATAGGAGATTTGGCCATGAGCTATCAAAAGAGCCAAGGTGGACTAAGTGGAAGTCAACACTTCTTCCTACACCTCATGGATCCAAAGCATCCAAGGGTTAGGAATGCTTCCTCCTTTTCCAAGGCATCATCCAATGGCCAAGATCAAGCCTTCTTCTCCAAGCTACCATCAAAGGCCAAGATGCTTTCTCCTTCTCATCCAAGGGTCAAGATTCCTCATGTGTAATGGCTTGAGTATAAAAGCCTTAATTTTTCAGCATTGTACTCACTCTTGAATTTTTGTGCAATAGACACTTTGAGTTGAGAACACTCCTCACTATTGCCACTTGAGAGTCATCTTTTAGAGAGCTTACTCTCTTTACCTCTAGCCCTCTTCCTAGGCTAGAACCACCTCTAAATCATTCATCATTTCACCTATCCATTGCAAGCAAGAGCCTACAAACTTGCCTTCCACTCTTCCATGCTTCCTCCATCATTTCCGCTGCACTTGGAGCTTCATGTCTCCACCAAGCTCCATCAGTGTATTTGTGCAAGGGAAGCTGGCAAGAGATACTTTGGAATGGAACAAATAGAGGAAACACTTAAAGAGTGAAGCAAAAGAGAGCGTTGGAAAAACAAGACAACTTTTGTTATCTTTTCTTTGTGTGGTTTGTATCACAAAACATTTGTTTATTTTGTTGTTTTAATTGTAAATTTTTGTTCATTTACTTCTTTTCTTTGGTGTCTTGTGAAAATTCCTTTGGTGCAATCCCACCTCCTTACCTAAACTTTTTAATAGTTGCATGCACATTAGAAGTGAAAGTGTGTCAAGGGGCTCCAAGTGTCACTGCACTTTCACACAGGACTCGCCTAGTTTAGTGAATTGTCTTTACTTTTCTTTATACATTGCTTTGATTCTTTCAATTCTTGTTTCCTTTCTAGGTCTCCGTGATATATAAGGTGGTTCCTTTGATTGAAAAATAGATAGAACTTCCTTTGGTATTTAGGAACACTTTACACACACAATTTTATGAAAATTGTTTTGGAAGATTTTTACTTTGAAATTTTGGTAAAAGTAATCTAAGGAAACTCTATCTAGGAAGGACTTGGTTTCTAAGTTTGTCCACTTGTGACTCACCTCTTCTTCCTAGGAGCTTCTTGGAACACTTTCATCATTAATTTCTTTTAGAAATCCTCTCCCAAAAAGAAAATTGTTTTGAAAACTTTTCTCATTCATAATTGTGAAAATTTTGAAAACCTTTGTGAAAAACTTTCTTATTCACAACATGGGTGATCATTCTCATCATTCTAGTGTACAAGGTAGTGTTAAGAATATTGATGAAAGAGTACATTTACGAGATGAACTCCAAAACCAAAAAAGAGATATAGTTGAGTTGAAGGATATGTTTGCCTAATTCATGATTAGTCAAAACAAGGGTAAACAAAGAGATGAGTCCTCACCTAAAAGAACAAGATACTCTAGGGAGTCATCCTTCTCTCATAAAGATGAGTGGTATATTAGTCATTACAATGATGACTTTTATCAATCTCTACCTAGGCGACCTCTCAAACCTTTTATGGAAAAAATAACATAGAAGAATACTTGGATTGGGAAATGAAGATTGAAAAATTGTTTTAGTGTCACCAAGTAGCTGAAGATAAAAAGGTGCCTTTAGCTACATTAAGCTTTTAGGGCCATGCTATGTATTGGTGGAATTCCTTGGTCAAAGACCTAAGAATTCACAATCAACCCTAAATAAGATATTGAAATGAGCTTAGGTTAACCATTAAGAGGACACATGTACCTACTTACTATGAAAGGGAGTTAATGGACAAGCTTCATAGACTCCAACACAAAAACATGAAGGTGAAAGAATATAGATAGAAAATGAAGTTGCTCATGTTAAGGGCAATAATAAGAGAGGAACCAAGAATAACCATTGATAGGTTTTAGAGTGACCTAAATTATGATATTAGGTATAAAGTTGAACTTTTGCCCTACAATGATTTGAATGATTTAGTTCAGGTGTGTGTGAAGCAGAGCAACAATTGAAGAGGAACTCTACCACAAGGAAGGATTACCCCAGCACATCTTACCCTAGGAAAGATTCCAAGAGGGAGGGTTACCCCTCCAAATCTATATAGGAATGATCACAAGATAGGGATAAAGAAAAAGAAAACTCTAAAGATACTAGAACAATACATGCTCAATGCTTCAAGTGTCTTGAAAAAGGACATATTGTAAGACTCGTAAAATTTAATTAATTAAATAAATAAATAATTAATAAATGCGGGTAATGAGAGCCTTTATGACATTAAATGTTAATTGATGTGATATGCCATTTATGTGTTATTTAATTTATTATTATTTTAATAATATGATGGACCATGAGGAGTGATAAAATAATCCTATAATTGTAGGAATTATCACAAAACATGAATTGGTTGAATGGTTGTGCATTGATTTGACATGGACATGGTTTTGGGTTCAAACTTGGTAGAACCAAATCATACTTTCTTTTTTTGCCAAAATTCCTTTTTGGCATGGAATGGAAAGGTCATAGAAACCCTAGCCTTCAAAGGGCAGCTAGGAGGGCTACAAAAATGATCATGAAAAAGCCATTGAATGATCATTAAGCTACGTTAAATGTCAATTTTCCTTTTTGATATTAAGTTGGATTAAGGCTTAGTAAATTGGTTAATTAAGAGGAAAACAAGAGAGGGTTAGAGGCTGCTTTTTTTGTACTCAGTAAGGAGAGAGAATTCAGAGTGAAACTGTGGTATTGATTGAGGCAAAAGAGGCTGAATTGGAGGGAGCTAAAGCAAGCCATTGGGATCAAGGAAAAAATCAAGAGGATTCAAGTTTTAAGCAAGGATTTCCAGATTAGGGGAGCTAAAATCATTATTTTATATGTATCATTTAATTTGTATGAAATGTATGTAAATGGATGCATATGCTCTATTAATTCTGCCATTATCGCGTTTCTGGAAAATTTCCAGAAACTGCCTGGCGGGTTACTTGTAGCTGTCAGGCGATGCATGCTGTTCATGAGGGTTTCTGGGTTCCTACAAGGAACCACTTGGCGGTGAGCCATATATCGCCAGGCGACGCAAGTTGTGCCACCTTGTTTCTGGGTTTTCTTATGAACAGCCTGGCGGTGATGATTGAGGAAAAAGGAAGTTATATTTGTTTGTGTATGATTAGATGCCATATATCATTGAACCTCGTGTGACTGGAAGAGTTAATTAGATGAAACTACATTAACATCTTTTAGGGTTTGGCAAATTAGGAAATTGAGGGTTATTAATGTTTGATGCTGGAACTGCGTTGATAAGCTGTAAATTTGACTTTGGTTGGCAAATAGGTACCATTGGTAGCAATGGTTGACTACTGAAATTGGTTTAACAAGGATGTACCTTGTTCCTACGTATTTCCATTAAAAATGAAAAATTAGGGACCACATAGTTCTTAATGAAAAAACTATTCAATATATTATTTAATTTTTACTTGGTGAGCTTGACAAGGATTGACCTCGCTGATTGAAGTCGTTCGCGACCAAATAGAACAGTTAAATGTAGTATTTCGAAATTAACCCAAAGTCGTCTCCCAAACGATCAATATTTTCATTCAAACGTAAATTCCAAATTCAACACAAAAAAGGGGGAGGGGTTTGGTTTGGCAAATTAACAAAGTAAAGCAACTTCAGATTTAATAAAACACTTTATAAAAAAAAATGCATTGATTCTCTGATTCGAATGTAATTCCACCTGTCATAGATTATACCACTAAGCGAAGATTAACACGATTTCATCACATCATTTAATCACACCCACAGAATAAGCATATGTGACAACATTTGAAAACAACAACCTAGAAACATTAAGCATGATTAAAGTCTGTTTCAATACAAGAACAACATCCCCAACATTAAGCATGTCCAAAATTCATATTCCACAATAAACCATCGATTAAAAAGACAAATAGCAACATAAACAACAAAAAACATGAACAAAATCTCAAGGTTTCATTACATTCTCCTAAAAAAATCAATTGCAAGGTTTAGTTAGCCATACGAATGGACTTAAAACACAAGAAGAAACGAAAATATATTATAAGAGTAAGGGAAGAATGAACAAACAAAATTCAGAAGTAGGAAAACGAAAACCCTAAGTTGGATTGTGCTCCAATGGCCATAAAATACAGAAAACGAAGAATCCCCAAGTGGGTACTCTCCAAAACGTGAAAATTATGCAAAATGAGAAAGAAGAGAGTTTTAAAAAACCTCCTAAACCTTAAAAATGTGGTCACATAAATTATGTCACTTATATTTACAAAAAATGCTACCCACGACTGCAAAATTATAAAAATGTCACTATGAGCCCAAAATGTAGGTCCAATAATGTGGACAAGCGCAATGACATGGCACATACGTGACAATGATGTTAGAAAGACGTGACAATGATGTGGGAATGACATGACAACTCTCTATTCATCTTATGATTAATGTCCAAGGTCCAAAAATGCTTCACACAAAATACAAAAAAAAATAAATACAAATGAAAATTAGACAAAATAATCCCAAATTAATCAAAATTCAGAACAATGGTCAAATAAAACCCAATAGATGAAAATGTACTAAAGATAGACAACTAAGCACAAAACATCCATCAAGATGGGCACAAAAAGGTAGCAGAATAGAGGAAAATAATGAATCATCAAAATCACCCACATTTACCCTTTTGTACTCTTGGACAAACTTAAAAAGCAAAGCAAAGCAAAGCCAAACAAGGACAACATAGACACAAGAAAGAGAGATGAGAAAGAGACACACACAAACAAACACGAAACAAACAAATGGAAACACATCAAACATAGAAGGAGTAGAAGTTGTAAGATATTCATGAACATCATCCAAGCAATTCAAAACATGTAAAGTACTCACTAAGCTCAAAAAGTGGATTGAAAGCAAAATAACCTTACATAATATGCACTGTATCACTCAAATATCTAGGCTACTGTCTACTCTCAAAGCATCCTTCAAAAATAAGCATCAAATAGACTTGGCAACCCTCTAAATTTATAACCCAAAACACATGCAGATCAATATTAGAAGGACTTTTCAAGGTTGTAATGGGGTTGAGGAAAAGGTATGGAACATATGGATAAGTAGCTCAAGAACCAAAGGAAATAGAGGAGCAATGGCGAAGAAGTAAAAATCAAGCCTAAAAGCAATCCCGAACTCTAAACTTCCAAATTCAATTCTCACACAATGCTCAAACCCAAATTTATTTTCTTTTCCTTTTCTTATCCTTTTTTTGAGTAAAGAAACAACAATTTTCAAGTCCCTCATAAATGTAACAATGAGCAATCCAAGAACAAAAACAACTGTGTGCATAACCACACTTAATTGAGCTCCCATTCCATAACAATTCCAAAGCTCCAAAAATTTCCTAAGGTAGGATGAATCATGGTTTTTCAGGCTAAGGATTTGTAATGAGCTATAAAACAATGAAAATGGGTATGCAAGGTCAAAAGGGGCTATTAAAGGAAATAGTTCAATCTTTTAAGAAATTGTTGATTTTTTTTTTAATTTTGAAATCCCTTTTATATTTTTTTGGATATTTTTAATTATTTGGATATAAGTGTCATGCGACGCGAGCGGATGGACAAACACTAAAAGTTAATAAAGAAAACTATATTTTTAGTTTTAATTCTTTATATATATATATATATATATATATATATATATATATATCTTTCTTTAAATCTTTCAAGAAATTGTTGATTTTTTTTTTTTTTAATTTTGAAAACCCTTTATGTTTTTTTGGGTATTTTTAACTATTTGGATATAAGTGTCACGCTACGCGAGCGACCGGACAAACACTATAAGCTTATGAAATGTATTATTGCATGGTTTGGATTGGATTTTTGGTATGTTCCGCGAGTGAACAGTGGCGAGGGTTGTTAATCTCACCCAAGTAAGCTTGCCTCGCCTAGGCGAGGTGAATAGAGACTCGCCCAGGCTTTTTCACGCGAATGGTCGCTCAGGCGACCAACTCAGTTTTGAGCAAGCGAGCGTCTCGCTCAGGCGATGGGAGTGTCGCCTAAGCGAGAACGTGCAGAGGCCACTGTCCCTGGATGTCAAGCTCTCGCCTGAGCGAGAGACCCTGTCGCTTGAGCGAGGCCCTTTAGCCTGAGCGAAGAGCTGGGCGAGGGTGCGCTCTGATTTGATGTTTCCCTTCCTGTGTTTGGCATGTAAGTGAATGGATTGTTGTATAAGGGCATGATGGGGGATGAATATGCATGAGCAGGAGGGTGCATGGGTTATGAATGATGAACTTGGATAAATTCTTGGCATGTAATGAATATGAGATTGGTTGGTTATGAATGTGGCATGGTAATGAGATGAGTTGAAACTTTATATTCATGGGTGGAGTATGACGAGTTGGTATGGATTTGACCTGGAACATGAAAGGGATTGGTTATAAGGGTTGACATGGTACATATACATGCATGATAAATATTACTCTGTTGTTTGAATATGTTTGGTCTGTGGTCAGTGCGTAATTCCTTAAAATCTCTAGGTGAGATTTTAGGGTCGTGCTTCAGTGGTCGGAACGTAATTCCATGGCCCCTGTTAGTGGGTGTCCATGGTGGTGCCTCATCTATATAGTCTGGTAAGGATTCAAGGTAAGGTTGCATCCTGACACTCTAAGGAGTCAGTTAGTCTCACTTAGAGCGGACTGACTCTTGTGGTGAGAGCAGTAGGAGGCCTGAAACTCATTAAGGGCTAACCTTGTGTGTGGGGGATTGAAACATTGTAACACTTGTAACACGTAGCTCGAGAGTGAGCAGCTCGGGGGTGAGCAGAGATATCCACCACAAGCGCAAGCATTCGCTGAATCTGACCAGATTGTATGTATCCGGATGAGTTGAGTCAGAGTCTAATGTATTGCTTGAGGAGTGATAATATGTTTGGATGATATATACTGTTTGGACTGTGTAATGGCATGTGACTGCTTGATGAACTGTATCTACTCTAGCTTACCCTGTTTGTTTGTTTGGCTATCTTGTATGTGGTTCTTCTCCTTTTGCAATGATCATCAATTTATTGATGTGAGCAGATGCGAGAGGTTCTCGCGGTCAACAGGGGAATGGTGACTCTGCTGCTTAGCCCGCCTGGGTTGGATCCCGCTTAGTGGATTTTTCTTTTAGTGCCACGGCCCATGTATTGGCTGTTCTTTAATTTCCCAACTTTACTACTGTTGAATATTTGTATCTGATTCGTTTTGGCATAGTTGGGTGCCTTGGTTTGTATGGAGTTGTATTCAAGTTCCAAGGTTGCGTTTCTATATTATCCTGTGTAACGCTTCTTTTAATTAAGGTTATTGATTAAATGGGACGTTACACCAACAAATAAAACAATATAACCGCTAAAATTTAAATTACCATATTCTTATTAAAACTACTACTAGTCATATAGTTCCCTACTTTAACATCCATTCAGTGCAACACATGAGGGATTTTGGTTCTTAAAAATTGACTTTTAGGGTTGCAAATCATAATGCTCAAAAACCTATAACTGAAACCAATATACAACGATATAAGTTTTCATTCATCATAAAATATAAGTTGTTTCAATTAAAAATCAACATTAAATAATGAATTCATTCATGCTGCAAATAAACTCGTCCAACTACATGAACATGTCTTGTATTTCCTCCCCTCCTAAATAACAAAGAAGCAGTACATAGGTTCCCAACCAAATATTCATACACAAAAATACCCCAATTATATTTGTCAACCTCTAAATATCATCAACAACCTTAAAGAAAATAAGGAAAACCCTACCACTACGATTTGATAACAAAAAGTCAAAGATGCCTAAAAAATATAAAGCCTACAAAAATCACTTAAACAAATATTGTTACGATTTTCCAATAGGAATTCATACAACATTTTTAAATCAACATTGTTTATAAATTTCTAATTTAAATCAATTTTTGTTCAACAACTCTTAACTTAAGCCCTACACATGCATCTAATAAACTGAATCTAACAACCTAGGATTTAAGTACAAAACTCCCACTCTTTTTCTCCCACTTACAACATAATTTCCTTAGAAGGTTCCTAGATATCTTCAAAGGCTCCTTTAATAGGTGAACCATCCAAAACACATTCCTTCAAACACAACATTTATGTTGTTAATTTCTTATTCAAAGACCCAACATATTTCGTTCTGTATGAATGCCTCAAAGAAACCTGCAACCACCCATAAAGAACTACAGTAAGGTAATTCTTCAATTGGCATACACAAATAAAATGTATCATAAGGACATTGATACCTTAGTGTCATTAGAGCAATTACCATCTTCTATATCTTTACTCATTATTGTTAATCAAAAATAGTCATCAACACAATGTAAAAAGTAGGTGACCAAACCTATTGAGAACACTTCTTCCTCAACATCACCATCACCGAAAAAATTATTTCCCCAAATACATAATAAATCCCTAAACTACAACATGGCATACATGCAACAACACAAAAGAATAGGAAAACATGGGGCCGAGAGCAATAGATGCAAAAACAGGGACTTCAAAAAAAACTTTAAACCCAAAAAACAAATAACAAGAATTCAACAATAAAATTGTATAGGAAGAATGAAATTTTACCTACAATTTCTTCCAATTCCAACGCTAGAAAAATGAAAGCAGTGCCGATGAGAGTCTTCACTTGTTAAGGATAGTGAAGTGAGGAGGAAAATTGTGATACAGAGGAGAACCCACCAATGCACGAGATACACGACCACAAACCAAGGTCTGCAGTGGGGGAGTGTGGACAACAACCACAAAATAATAGTGAAGACAATGTCAAGGACGCCGCAACGGGATTCAAAAGAGGCAAGAGCATTCGAAAGAGTCAAAACAATTTGGAAGAGACAACATGATTTGAAATCGAAAATGAGATAGCAAATGTTAGAGAGGGTTTGTGTTTGTCTACTTCCACGATAGCGTCCACGAGCGTTGTCCAAACAACCACCCACCAAACCTTAAAGCGAGAGCATCTGGAGAAATTTCAAAAGCAAAAGTGAGGAAGAAGTTCGTGTGAGGAGTTTGTCACTTTCATAGCCAACGTGGAATTTTTTTTCAAAAAAATAAAAATAAAACTACTCCAACATACGGGCCATATCAACGTTGTCAAAGTTTGTCAAAAAAGTATTTGTCAAATAATCATTTTTGTATTAATCGAATACATCCTCAAAAATACACCAAATTCTTTTTATTGAAACATGTTTTGATAATCACATTTCTACATCTATATTGTATCTTTTTACATCAACTAAAACGAATGATTGAAAACTAGCCATAATTAAATACAAGGAATTCTTAAAAACATTTACACAATTTAAAAAAATAATATTTTTCAAGAAATATTTGATTAATTGTCTTTAAAGGAATATAATTTACCTTTATTTTTTTAGCTGGCTAAAATTCAGAGTCTATTCCATCGTGAAAAATGCTACTAACCGTTAGATTTTACGCTCTCTTTGACAATCTGACTCGAATTAAGGTGGTTTGGCTCCAACAACCAGAACTATGTTGTCTTCATAACCAACTAAGACGGTTTCATGATGCTAACTCAGTTCCACCTAAAACAATGTGACCAAGTAAAATTGTATTGTTGTTCTAAACTCTCAAATCTATTCACTTTTCTTTTATCTTTCCCTTTTAACATTTTTTTATCTTAGCTTATCTTTGTCATTTGATTTGTAGACAATAATTTCCCGTTTGATTTTTCCCTTTTTTTTCATTTTTTCTCCTTATTTTCCTAAGAAAGCTTCTGCCTTATGGTACTCTTTTGGATCATTGTCGTAAATGTAAAAAGCTTTAGTTATATGTGGATAATTCCCTTTTAATTTTTTCAGTCCCTATTATTTTGTTTTGAAGTTTTCTTTTTTTTTCAATAATTAGTCTTATTTAAGTCCAAACCACTTTTTCGCGAGTGGGTTTTTTTTGTTGTTGTGGAAACTAAAAAGAATTCCATGGTGACATCATGGTTATGTATTGAAAATAGAAATTTCAAATTTGCAACTAATTAGGTTTTCTGCAAGTACTTTTCTCTTTGACTATTGTGTTAGAGGGATGAAGAAGATTCTTTAGTAGACTTGGAGGAAATTGATAGTGTAGCCTTAGAGAAAGGGAGAGGCAGAGTGATGAAGGATTGACCACACAAGATGCCATAAAAGCTCTTCTAAGGAGGATAACAAGGAACATGTCTAGAGGGGAGACTTCTAGTCCTTCATCATTATCCTTGCTTTGTAATTCATTATTGTGATTTTCCTAAGTTGACTTAGTTGATCCAACCTTAGTTGACTTATTGACCTTTGACTAGGTTTGACTTGTTGACTAGAGTTGGCTTGACTTAAGCCAACATGTTAATCTATGTTTATTTGTTTCGTAGGTTTAATTAGCTAAAGAAGCATGGGATAGGTGGTGCAACACTAGTGGATGATAGAGATGATGTGGAACTTATGTGTATGAGAGAGAAAAGGCAAAAGCCCATAGCTATAACATACAATAATACAATTCACTTAAAAGAAAGTTACTGATTCATAACAAAAACCAAAATGCTCCAACATAAAATTCAGGAAAAACTAACTTACTTACCTGCAATAAATATACACATCTGACAACATGGAAGTGTTTTCGATGTAATTGCTTATTCAAAACAACTGACACACTACACAAACTACCAACCAAGTACTCATAAACCACACCACCCTAGTTATATTTAACTAGACTAGTCAAATCTTCTACAATTTTAAAAAGTAAAACAAAGATTGTTCCATTTCTATTAGGCAAAAGAAACTCAGATATACCTAACAAAATGTACAACCGACAAAAATCTTCTACATCAAGACACTCACACTCCATTAAGAGATAATTATATAGTATGGTAATTGTTACCTTTTTTCAAAAAATATCTTCCTACAAACACTATCAACGTCAACCTCCTCTAAATCAATTCTATCTCTATAAACCCTTAAACCCAGGCCTACACATACATCTAATAACTTAAACGTTACAAATTCAGAGTTAATCATGAAACCTCCTCTGCTCTCCACCCACACATTACTTAACTCACATAGAAGCTTTCGACTAATCTTAACTCTTTCATGCAACAAAACAAACCACCAAAATGGTGTTGCTTCAATACATTATTTTTGCTCCACACTTAACTTCTTGTTCAACAAACCATTATACTGTGTTCTACAAGAATGCCTGAAATTAATCTGCAAATATTCATATTACAAACCATACGTTAAACTTATTCTACTAAAAGATAAATTAAATTACAGAGCAATAAAAACTAAAATACCTGACTTATATCACTACAATCTCCAACTTCACAACCTTCACTACCTTCGGAACCTTCACTAACGTCATTCATGTCAGCTGAATTGAAATTATCAAATGCATTAACCAAATTTAATTTACAAAAATTCGGCACAAATCAATAAAACTGCACACAACATATTAAAAAACCAACAAACTCACTTTCTAACATCCAACAACACAAATCCAGTTCACTTTTTGTACCCACCCAAGCCTAATTGCCGAAATACTTCTTCTTCAAAACCATTCGCATATTCAAACCGTTTTTGCTTACACAAACCCGTTCACTTTTTTTTCAAAATAGTTTCAAATAAATACATATTTTCGAGATCTAAAATTAATTAGCTTTTCGAACACATTTCGAATTAATAGTCCACAACAACATTTAGGATTGAGAGACCATCGATTTGGGGAACAAGAATAGATAAAAATGACCTTAAACTCGGGGAAGAAGAACATACCAAAAAAGGGTTTGATTTGGAGAAGAACAACACAAAAATACGGGAAATCAATCATCGAAGAAAAACATACCAAATTATCATTTGATTTGGAGAAAAACAACAGAAAAATTAGGATTTGCACTTGTGGAGGAAGAAGATATGAAAACTATGTTTTCCCTAAAACCGCATTCTTCACTTTTTCTTTCTCTATTTTGTTGTGCACACACGTGTTCCACAAATCTTCTTAACCTCACGTGTCAGCTTTCATTTCAAATTTAACAAAACATTAAAATACTGTATGCCACATAGGCGAATACAAAAAAAGAGGTAAAGAAAAAAGGTCAGTATCATTATCCAAATTGAATTGAGTTTTGCAGAATGAATATAATTTTAGAATCTTCACTAATTTGCATTTGAATTGATTAAATTTTGGTTTTGGTCATTATTAACAACATAGTACATAATAATTTTGTGATGTCTATAAAATTATACTCAAATAGTTAAATAAATATTTATTTTATATTTATTTATTTCAAATACTAATTTCATAATTTATTTTTAAGTATTAATAATAAAATAAATAAATATTTATAAATGATTTTGTCATTCAAAGATAATATAAAATGAAAATTATATACTTTTAAAAATTTATTATAATCTTTTAGCCGCATTTCTTGAAAAAAAAGTATTTATAGAAAAATATACTTATAAATTCAATTTGGCAGGAAAAGTTAGTTGAGAATTTTTTTCTGTAAGAAAATACTCGTGAATTTAAAATAAGTAAAGAAATTACTTGCAAAATTTAAATTTGAAAAAGTACTTGCAATTTTTTTAAATTGATTTTTTCAATAGAAAAATTGCTGTGATTTTTTTTTCATAATAAAATTTGCTGCTATTTTTTTTAAATAAAAAAAAGTTAATGCGAATATTTTTCATAAAATTTTTTGAAACAAATTTTTTACTAACTTTTAAATTTTACGGTAATTAATTATTCACTATCGATCAAAATTCGTAGAAAAAATAGAATAGTATATTTTTTTTTTGCAAATTTTTGTAAACAATATGAAAAAATCTCTATGAAATATGAAAAGTTCTAATAATACGTTTCTAGATTTGTTTTAAAGTTTACTCTTTAATTTTTTTTAAATTAATATAATTTGTTCTTGCAAAAAACAAACAAGATAAGTTAGGCACAAGCGTCACCTTACCCATGTAGTCCGCTGTATCCTCAGTTGGCTTCGTCCCGGTTGATACATGTCGGCTTGGATCCAGGAGGAGTTACCTACAGAAGGGACTCTGAAGCTCAAGTAAGTCAAAGCTCTCAGAAGGTCAAATCAGTGATTAATGGAGTAATGAATGCGTACCTTAAATTACTGGGATCCACATGTATTTATAAAGTATTAATCATGTTTGGTTATGCCATGGGCTGGGCCCTGACTTGGACTTCAGTTTGGGTTGTAAGTGGGCTTGGGCCCTAGCCCAGACCCTTAAGAGGATTCACTGAACACTAGGGGGGACCTTAGTTTTACTAAGTATATTGGAGTAGTCGGCCTAGGCCGACGATTTATGTTGGTTATGTGTTGCCTTGTGCAGGTTGTTTCTCTGGACGTTTAGGTTACCAGTTTAGTCTGGTAAGGCTTAGGCCAACTCGGCTTAGGCCAACTCGGCTTAGGCTGACTACTTGATTGCTCTGGCATATACGTGTCGTTTTATTACTATTTGGTCGAGTTGGCTAGGTGTGGTACATAATTATTCTATCATTTTTTTTAATTTAACTCTTATAATTTGACCATTTTTTTAAATTATAAAACTACCTATAAAATAAATGAAAATTATTAACCATAAAATTATAAAAAATATTTATATTTAATTTTATAATTATTATTTTATTATTTTTTATTATCATAAAATAGCAAACATGGACATAATATATCAATAATAATAACAATAAGTCATAAATTCAATATGAAAAGAAAATTAAAATGATAAAAAAAGTAATCACTTTGGCATAGAAAAAGAATTAATAAGGTTGTACAATTTTTTGTTTTCTAAAACATTAATGAAATTTCACCCGAGTTTGTTGCCATCAAAAAGCTCTTGATAGTTTTTATTGAATATCAGGAAAAGTTTTAAAATTAAAAATTATGTTTTGAATACCATAATACATTTTCATAAACATAACTATAAAATATTTTATAATACGAATAGAACACATTCCTAAAAATACACCAAATTCTTTTGATTGAAACATGTTTTTTGAAAATCACATTTCTACGTCTATATTATATCTTTTTACTTCAACACGACCGAATGATTGAAAATTGACCATAATGTATACATACACAGGAATTCTTAAAAACATTTTCATAATTAAAAAAAGTGATATTTTTTAAGAAATATTTGATTAATTCTCTTCGATGCGATATAATTTACCTCTATTTTTTCGGCCGCCTAAAATTGAGAGTCTATTCCGTGAAAACCGATGTCAGCCGTTAGATTCTACACTCTCTTTGACCATCTGACTCGAATTCAGGTGGTTTGGCTCCAGCGACCATGGTTGTGATGTTTTCAGCCCCAACCAATAGTGTTTGAGGATGCTAACTCAGTTCCACGTAGAACAATGTGACTAAGTAAAAATCAAATGGATTACTAATTTTTTCTTCTCTAAGCTTCGGTTACTGTAAGGTCTACCAAGTAAAATTGCAATTACTGTTCTAGATTCTCAAATCTGTTAACTTTTCTTTTATCTTTCCTTTCTAACATTGTTTTTTTTATCACAGGTAATCATCGTCGTTTGATTTGTAGACCATAATTTCCCGTTTGATTTTTTTCCTCATCATTTTTTTTTTTCACTTTTTCTCCTTATTTTCATAAGAAAGCTTCTGCCTTTTCGTACCCCTTCCTGTGATCCTTGCCGGGAAATGTAAAAAGCTTCAGTTTTCTGTGAATTCCCTTTTGCTTTTTTGAGTGACTACTATTTGGATTTGAAGTTTTTACTTTGTTTTAATAATCAGTCTTGTTTAGGTGCAGACCACTTTTTTGGGGGTGGGGGTTTGTTTTTTATTTTTTTTTTGGAACTAAAAAGAATTCCATGGTGAGATCATGGTTATGTATTGAAAATAGAAACTTCAAATTTGCGACTAATTAGGTTTTCTGCAAATATTTTTCTCTTTGACCGTTTTGTTAGAGGGTGAAGATTCTCTGGTAGACTTGGAGGAAATTGATAGCGTAGCCTTAGAGAGAGAGAGAGAGAGAGAGAGGGAGAGATGAATTGTTTTCCAGATGAGGTGATTGAGCAAATATTTGGCTATGTGACTTCACAGAGAGACAGGAATGCCTTGTCTCTGGTGTGCAAGAACTGGCACAAATTAGAGAGATGCAGTAGGAAGAGTGTGTTTATAGGGAATTGTTACTCCATTAGTCCTGAGAGAGTGATAGAAAGGTTTCCTGAGCTAAAGTCCTTAACTTTAAAGGGAAAACCTCATTTTGCTGATTTTAATTTGGTTCCTCACGGTTGGGGTGGTTTTGTGTATCCTTGGATTGAAGCACTGGTCAAGAACGGGGTTGATTTGGAGGAGCTGAGGCTGAAGAGGATGGTGGTTACGGATGAGGGCTTGGATCTACTTTCCCGTTCTTTCATGAATTTCAAGTCTCTGGTTCTTATTAGTTGTGAAGGGTTTACCACCACTGGCCTCGCAACTATAGCTGCAAATTGTAGGTAAGATGAGTAACCTGTGTTGCAGATTTTGCTGCTGCTTTCAGAAACCTTCATGGATTTGTGTGTATATTGGAGTGTTTCTTGTAAATTTGTTCAAGTGCTTTAGTTTCCTTATGGTCTTGTTTAAGTGTTGGAAGAGCACTAATTGAAGGAATAACAACTAGTTTCTAATTTTTAATTTGTGTCAGCCAAGTTTTGATTTATTAGCTAATTGTTGGCTTGCATTGTATGTGACTAATGATTGTAGAGAAGGAGTTCAGTTGCTTTGAGCATTACGTGTTACCAGTTTGGGCTATTGTTTTCTATCTGATATGAGATTATTGATCTGTGTTTATGCATAAGTCACGTGACATGACATGACATGTCACATGATGGCTTGCTAACAAGTTGGTGTTTTAAGAGTCTCGTGTTTTATTGTGCTATGCATAAGTTCATTAAGTTATCAATTTTGAATTTCTTAAAAAGGCAAAATTTAAGTTTAATTTAATCTCACAAAACTTGCTTCTGAGATGAGGTTGACCACACCTGTATATTATAATTTAATCATATTTCTAGTCGATATAAGATTTCTAACACAATCTTTCACACCAAGGACTTAACATCTCAAGCATGAAAATCAAAGAAATCTATAATAATAGGTTACACAATAATTTCAACAAACTTGACTATGATAGGTATTGAATAACTCTGATATTATGTTAAAAAAGTGAAATTTAGGTCTAACTCAAAGATTACAAATCCGGATTTTAAGATAAAGTTTACATCTATTTATATACTAGAATTTTGTCATATGTTTAATCGATATTGAATCTCTGACAGAATTGTTTGTGATTATGTTCTTCCTCTAGGTGAAAAATACTTGAATTCCCTTGAATACTTTTATTTTACTTGGCAAAGCTGAGATAGAGATGAACATTGCACATTGTTCGAAAATGTATTCTTCTGATTGGCCTGCGTGTAGTCTGGCATGTGGTCTTCACTCCTCATTTCTGTTACAAATGTAGGTTCCTTAGGGAGCTGGATTTGCAGGAAAACGAAGTTGACGACCACAGAGGACAGTGGCTAAGCTGCTTTCCTGATTGCTGTACAACACTTGAGTCTCTTAATTTTGCTTGCCTTAAAGGAGAGATTAATCTGGGGGCTCTTGAGAGACTTGTGGCTAGATCTCCTAACCTTAAAAGCTTAAGGTTAAACCACACCGTGCCCCTCAGTGCACTCCAAAGGATATTGATGCAAGCACCTCAACTGGTGGACTTGGGTATTGGGTCATTTATCCATGACCCACATTCTGATGTCTACACTAGGCTGAGGAACACCATTAAAAAGTGCAAGTCAATGACCAGTTTGTCAGGTTTTTTTGAGGTTCTTCCTGGCTGCCTTAGAGCTATCTACCCTGTTTGTATGAACTTAACAGCCTTGAACCTGAGCTATGCAGCAGGGATTCATTGGAGAGAGCTAATAAAACTAATTTGCTTATGTGGGAAACTTCAGCGTTTATGGGTAAATAAATGTATTTTACCTAAGTCTATTCTTTTCACACACGTTCTTATGTTGGTGAATATCAATACACTCTATACTGTTGCAGATAATGGATTACATTGGAGACTATGGGCTAGGTGTTGTGGCTTCCGCATGCAAAGATTTGCAAGAACTAAGGGTTTTTCCATCCGTTCTTATTGGTTTAAATGGCCCTGCAGGAGTCTCAGAGAAAGGACTTGTTGCAATCTCCAAGGGTTGCTCTAAGCTTCACTCATTGCTCTACTTCTGTCAGCAGATGACAAACGCTGCCCTCATAACTGTGGCTAAAAACTGCCCAAATTTCATCCGCTTTAGATTGTGCATCCTCGATCCAAAAAAACCTGACCCTGATACAATGCAGCCGCTCGACGAAGGCTTCGGCGCAATTGTGCAGTCTTGCAAGCAGCTCCGGCGGTTGTCACTCTCCGGCCGGTTGACTGACCGAGTTTTCCTTTACATTGGGGTGTATGCTGAGCAGCTTGAGATGCTGTCAATTGCATTTGCTGGAGAAAGTGACAAGGGAATGCTGTATGTGTTGAATGGATGCAAGAAACTACGAAAGCTTGAGATAAGAGACAGCCCTTTTGGTGACTCGGCTCTTCTGTCTGACATAGGGAAGTATGAAACTATGCGGTCGCTGTGGATGTCGTCCTGTGATGTCACCATTGGAGCCTGCAAGGCACTGGCTGAGAAGATGCAAAGGCTAAATGTGGAGATATTTAATGGAGATGAGAAAGTTGATTCCAATGTGGAGGATGGTCAGAAAGTACAGAAGATGTACTTGTACAGAACATTGGCTGGGAGAAGGAACGATGCACCAGAACATGTGTGGACTCTGTAGGTGTGCATTTTGGCTATTAAGGTTCTTGTTATTTAGCTGTTTCACTAGACTGAGTTTACTGTTAGTGGAACTTTAGTTGGTGGTCACTGATTGTTAATCCTTTGCTTGTACATAGTTTATTGGCATCCAATTATAAATTATAAGACAACAACTTTTAATAAGATAATAATAATCAATGTGTGTGGTAAAGTTATTCCAATTAAATTTTAATACACATGTATGATATGTGGAGTTTTGGTGGAATTTTTTCTATCATATATTTTTTTTTTTCAAAATATTTTTAAAATAAGTGAGTTTTGATTGTACTCTGTTAAAAAAATCTGTTTTCTATTCTTCTACAATTAAAAATTTTCTAGTTTTACATTAGTAAGGTAAATATGTTTTTAATGAAAGGTCCAATAATCATTTCAAGTGATAATTGAAAGGAATTGGAAAGTTGAGTATTATTGTTTTTAGTACAATAAGAAAAAAATGTTATAATTTTAGTATAAAAGGTTTAATTTTTGAATTTTGGTAATAGTTAAAATAATTAAATATGTATTTGATATTTAATATTTAATCTTTAATAATTTTTTATTTGTAAGAGTTTATTGAAAATTTTATGTATTGTTATTTCATTTTATTTCCAATAAATTTCATTCAATAATGAAGTGTTTGAAAGAAAATATTTGAAGAAAATTTTCTACAGGATTTCTCGATACTACAATTTCACTAGTTATTTTTGTCTAATAATAACTCATAATATTACATTTAAGATGATCAATATATCACCCACTGATCTTAATGTCTAAATTAATTGTAACCTTTTAAGTTTGTTTGATTTTAATCTCTAAATTAATTAAAACTTTTTAAGTTTGTTGATTTTAAAATGATAAGGTAGAACTAAACACGACAAGTATATAGATAATTGTATATATCTTCCAAAATCTTGCTATTTTAAATAATGTGCAAATAAATCATGTGTATGTTTAATGTGCACATGGTCTAGTGCTTTACATGTTTTGGATTAATCATTCATTAACAAAAGTCTGCCTAAAAATGTTTTCAAATGATTAAATCGTGTTTCTATGAGAGGTTTTGTAAATATATAAGTTAATTGATCCTTTGTTAGAACAAATTTTAGATCAATTGTACCTTAATGAACATGATCTGTTATAATATGCTTGACTCTAGAATGTAAAATTGTATTTTTGGTTTAAGTTAAAATTTTTCTATAGGATTTCTTGGTGTTACAATTTCACTAGTTATTTTTGTTTAACTCATAATATTACATAATATTACATCAAGGATGACCAATATATCACCCATTGATTTTAATCCTTAAATTAATTAGAACCTTTTAAGTTTGTTGATTTTGAAATGATAAGTTAGAACTAAATACATGCAAAGACAAGTATATAGATAATTGTATATATCTTCCAAAAACTCAGGTATTGTAAATAATGTGTGAATCAATCATGTGTATGTTTAATGTGCACATGCGTGTCTAGTGCTTTACATGTTGTGGATTAATCACTCATTAACAAAAGTCCGCCTAGGAAGGTTTTCAAATGATTAAATCGCTTTTCTATGAGAGAATTTGTAAATATATAAGCTAATTGATTATTTGTTAGTACAAATTTTAGATCAATTATACCTTACTAAACATGATCTATGTAAAATTGGATTTTTAGTTAAGGTAATAGCAGCACTATTGTCAAAAAATGTGGACATTGTAGTCTTCCAATTTAGTTTTGATCCACAAGATTTGTAGGCAACAATTGGAAACTGAAATATATATTTTGCTTTTGGAGTTGATAATGCAACTATTTCTTGCTTCTTATGGCACCACATGATTAGATTTCCTCCAATGAAGTGACATCCACCACTAGTGTTTTTTCTCTCTATTCTGTCTAAACATAGTCAACATCACAAAATTCCTGTAACGAAAAACTTTCCTTTTCTTGTAACAAAGACCAAGATTAGTAGTGCTTTTTATATATCTAAAAATACATTTAACAACACTCAAATGAATTTTTACCTTTGTTTGATTGGAATCTTTCACATAAGAAGAAAGTGAACATAATTTTAGGTTTAGATGTTGTAAGGTATAACAAATTTGCTTTTCCTTAGTCTAGAAAATTCTTCACACAAAGATTCATTTGTAGTACCAAAGATAATGTCATCTACATATATTTGTAATAATATGAAATCATTTGAGTAATCTATTCTAAATATAGTAGTGTCTACTTGTCCTCTTGCAATACCATTTTCAGTTAAGAAAATGTTTAACCTTTTATACCAAACTCTAGCAGCTTGTTTTAGACCATATAAGGGTTTATTAGGTTTGTAAACAAAATGAGGATTTGTAGCATTTTCAAAACCAGGGGGTTATTCTACATAGAATTCTTCTTTAATAAGACCATTTAAAAATTCACTTTTAACACCCATTTTATATAATTTAATATTATTACGTGTAGCAAATGATAGCCATATGTGAATAGCTTCTAAATGTGCAACATGAGCATAAGTTTCAATATAGTTTATACCTTCTCGTTTTGAGTATTATTTGACTACTAGTCTAACCTTGTTTCTCACAACCTTACTTTGTTCATCCAACTAGTTCTTGTATACCCATTTAGCTCCTATGATTGTCTTTTTTTTAGGAGGACTCACCGATGTGTAGACTTCATGCTTCTCAAACTGATTTAACTCTTTTTTCATTGCTTAGACCCAACTTTCACCTTCTAGAGCTTTTTTTACTCTTTTGGGCTCAATTTGATATATAATGGGTTCTTCATCCTTCAACCTTGATCATATGGTGACTCCTTTGCTTGAATCACCTATAACATTGTCTGGTGGGTGATATTTCTTCATAGGAGTTGTTGGTTCTCTTACTACTTGTGGAGCATCTAACATTATCTTGGATATCGTTTAATGTGTTGTCATATGTTTCATCTAGTAGTACATCTTTTGTGTCTACTCTTTGTATTTTTTGTACTTACATGTCAAAATCAAGAGAGTCTTTCAACTCTGATAATTTCTTATCAAGTTTATAGTCATTAAATCTTACATGTATGTCTTCTTCCACACTAGACATTCTAGAATTATATACTTTATATCCTTTATCACTTCTAGAATCAAATTTCCCTAAACTATCCTTTGTATTTAAAATAAAACATTGAATTCCTAAAGGTTGAAAATAAGAATTGTTGAGATTTTATTGTTCCACAATTCATATAGAGTATTTTTTTATTGATGATCTAATATAAGTTCTATGTTGTAAATAACAAGTTGTATTAATTGTTTCTGTCCAAAAACGTTTTGGTCTGGAGTTGACATTTAACATTGTTCTAGCCATTTCTTGTAAAGCATGTTTCTTCCTCTCAACAGCACCATTTTGTTGTGGGGTTCTTAGAGTGGAAAAAATATGCTTGATTCTATAATTTTCAAATAGTTCACGAAAGCTTTCATTTTGAAATTCTCCACTATGATTACTTCTTGCAAAAACAATTGATAAGCCTTTTTTCTTTTTGAACTTGTTTTAAAAATTTACAGAAGACTTTGAAAGACTCATCCTTGTGGCTTAAGAATTTTACCAGGTCCACATAGTATAATTGTAATACCCTAATCGGATATTACTTAATAAAAGAAAAATATAATTTAAAATAAATTCAAACATAAATATTATTCCCAAAAACGTGGAAAATTTTAAAAATTGATTATCGTGCCAAAAACCAAATGCATAATTCACAACTAAATTATTACAAGTTCGAAACCCAAAAAAACAACTTACAAGGAAATTACAAAGTTTATTCGAAAGAAGTTTCATAAATAAAGCCCAACAACTACCCTCACTTTGTCTCTATGCATTGTCATCCTCACCTGGAATCACCTCCCGTGTGACAAGTCACACGATCATTGCCAAACACAAATAAAAGGTTGAGCTTAAAAGAAATAAACATGCAATAAATAAGAATATAAACCCTTCACCCAAACTAACTTAGTCAGTTTATCATTTTATCAAGACCTTAACACCAGAAGGTATGTAGACAACACTAGTCTCATAACCTATATGAGATTAACAAATACTCAATCATGGTCTTAGGCTTCCATATGCTTCCACAAACTTGGCCACTCGTGGTCCATCTCTACGAACCTCCCCGCTCGTAGTCCAACATTTATGAACCTCCCCACTCGTAGCCCAACACACGCGAACACATCCTGTTAGGAACCTCCCCGCTCATAACATCCTCAAGTGTGAGCATAAAACATACGAACCTCCCCACTTGTTTCTGTAAGATCCGGGAAAATTAAATAGTTATTTAATTAATTATTTAATTAGGACGGGTAATGAGAACATTTAAAACAATAAATGTGAGGAGCTATGATGTGGAAAAGTACTAGCTCATGTGGTTGAGAGTACTTCATGATGTGTGAGGACTTGGGTTCGAGTCTTATGTGTGTCACTTGGATGTTATCAAATTATGCATTTTTATGTAATTATACATTGAATGCGCGGTTTGATGATAAATTCTTAGAATTGTAGGACTTATCATGAAATAAGGATTGGTTGAATGGTTTAGTCTTTGCGGGGTATGTGCATGAGTGTGGGTTCAAACCTTGGTGAGAACTAAATAATTTCTTTTTGCCCAATTTTATTTTTGCATGGAATTTGAAAGGGGCAGCTTAACCTAGTTGTCTAAGGGGCTGAAAAATCAGATGGATGATCCACTCAATAGCTATTAAACCCCATTTAAAGTAATTTTCGTTTTAGAAAGTGAATGAGTGAATAGATTACTCATAAGCCAAGAGAGAGAGTGAATTAGTGAAAGGAGAGGTGTTGTGGTACGTGGGAGACTTAGACATGAGGTTTTGGTGATTTGGGACTGAAAGCAGAGGGAAAGTAAGGAGAAGAAACTAGCGTGGGAGTGTGAGCAAGGGCAAGGAGATTTTGATTGGAGCACACTCACACTAATTCGAAATTTGAAGCAAATTCCAGGTTAGGGGAGTTGTTTTATTGTTTTTTTGATTGCAATCGACTAATTGTACAATGCCTTGAATCATAGCATTATCACTGCGTCATTTTCTGCACTGTTGTATTGAAGTTTCTGGATTTTTCCAGAAACTGCCTGGCGGTTCATCCCTTTCTGCCAGGCGGCACATCAGACTGGTGTGTTGTTCTTGTTTTGGCATGAACCGCCTGGCGGCGATGAATTTCTGCCAGGCGGCGCGACACTGTTGCGTTCTATTTTGGTGATTTGAAGTGTTGTTTGCGTGTTAATCAATTTGATTATTGAAATTGATATGTTTGGTTGCTATTGAATGTTTGATTGGGCGAAAATCAATTGGAATTCGAAGTATGGAAATGTTCTAGGTATAATCGTGAATAAACCGATTTGGGAGAATTCAAGAGGGTAAAGATCGAGGAGTCTATATGCATTGAATTAAGAACATGAAACTAGTCCTTAATAGAGATATGGTCATTTCTGGGGGAATGGATGTAGTGGAACTGAGTACTGGAACAAAAGATGGAGTCTGTCATAGATGTGAAAGAAGCCTGGTTCGTGCATTGTTACTCCACCTGGCGACAAGCAAGGCGCCGCCAGGCGATGACGCGGCAGGGGGCTATTTAGTGAGGTCTTGGTGGCGGAATTGAGGGTAGAGATTTGGAGCAGGCGAGGGTATTGGTAATTTGGCAATATAGAAAATTGGGGGAATAGAATACTGGGATGATTGATTTAAGGGGTGGTAAAGAGTAGATGTATAACTAATTAAGGGCTTGGATTGAGCATAAGGGAGAAAAGGGAGAGGGGAGAATTGTAATTAGTATATCAGGTTTCTGGAAGCAGGGTATTGGTGAAAATGGCGACTAGCTAGGGCTGATTATGACTAAACATATTTTAGGAGAGGGTTGAAGGGATAGTCAGGAGTGGCGATAATTGGTTATGTCATATTGCATGGGGAATTATGGGGAAGAATTCTAAGCCGATTGAGAAGGAAGGTTGGCTTAATGCAGTGGGATGTACCTTGGAGTGTAATTTAGGGTATTAAATTGTGGACTGTGTCCTTAGAGAGGGATGAATTTCCTTACTGTAACAAAGCTCATATATAGTAGAAACTTGTATAAAGGGGTGACCATGGTAAGGTTTAGGTGTTGCTACTTATGTTAGTGGTAGACTAACCATAATGTACATTCTATAGAATAGTTTATTTGGGACCCTGGAATGGAGCCACTTATCAGATTAGACTAACTGAGTTGTTAAAAGAAAAATCAGAGGGGGTTTCACTACTGATACAGCGCCTGGCGGCACGGGAAGGTGCGCCAGGCGGTGGGACAAGCGTCAGGGGTCCCTGTATGGGATGGCGCCTGGTGGCACGATGAGGTCCGCCAGGTGGGGACGAGGAAACAGTGGCCTAAGGGGTTGCTGGCGCCTGGCTGTGAGTGGAAACTGCCAGGTGGTCTGGAGCAATTTCACCTAGCGGCGCATGGGCAGAGCCAGGCGAAAATATTGCTGTTCTTTGCTTTCTGGGTGTGTTGTTTTGATTAACAATGATGCTTTGCTTGGATCGGGAGATGTTGCGCCATGAGCGAGTAGATTCATGGATGGTGGATGACATGTGATGATATGAGCGGGGAGGTTCATATCCAGTTACTCTCACGTGGGGATACGAGCGAGGTAGGTTCGTATGTTTCGTGCTCACGTTGAGAGATGCCATGTGCGGGGAGGTACAGGGCTAGTGGATCACATGTGTTGGACTACGGGCGGGCAGGTCCGTAGAGTAGGACTACGAGCGGGGAGGTTCGTAGAGGCATGACCACGAGCGGGCAGGTTCGTGTGAGCATCATGTTCTCGAGTCCAAGGCTAACCAATTGTATGATTCGAAGACTGCTAAGTCTTGGGGTTAGGGTCTTGGCCAAGAATTTTATATAATGAATAAGATGAGTATATGATTTATCTCGTGTTTTATATGCTTGTTATTTTATTTTTCTCAGCTCACCCTTTTTGTTTGTGTTTGGCGATGATCGTGTAATTCGTTACATGGGAGCAGATGTTGATACAGGTGGTGCTGAGGATGGTCAGATGGCGGAGTGAGGGCTAGCATGGGATTAGAGCTAGGGTTTTGCTCATATGTATTTTATGTTTTAAATACAAATTTTGGGAACTTGTAACATTTTATGAATTTAGTTATGAGTTTTGGCGCGCTATTTTAATAAATTGAAATTTTCCCGCGTTAGGATTTTTATAAAGATGACTATTAATATAATTATTTCTTTTATTATTTATTTTTAAGTAATATTCCCTAGGGATGTTACAGTTTCCCCGCACAAGAGTACATCCAATACGAACCTACTCGTTCGTATTAATCACGTGTTTTCAACTCCATTATGAACCTCCCAGCTCGAAATCTATGCAAGCATATCCCAGACTAAACATCATCACCACGAGGCATGCAAAACTCAACATAACACAAACTTTCACTACATTATCGCCTGACGCAACCTAAGCACCACCATGCGACATTGTAGCGCATAGTAGTCCTAACATACCGTCGGGTGCCACTAGCTCTGGGGGCCTCCCTATTTATATATATATATATATATATATATATATATATATATATATATATATATATATATATATATATATATATATATATATATATATTTAATTTATAATA
>Ga0214544_1003978_pt1 | contig 30038 bp, 19 predicted proteins | sample CNSS3metaG_FD_160074 | JGI IMG/M metagenome (GOLD analysis project Ga0214544, IMG submission 160074) | Root nodule microbial communities from cowpea collected in UCLA plant growth center, Los Angeles, California, USA - CNSS3 | ecosystem: Host-associated > Plants > Roots > Nodule | place: USA...
GTGACTTAACTATACTATATTTTTTCTTTAATATTTATGCTTCTCAATTTTTTTAGTAAGGTATGATAAATTATTTTTAATATTATTTTTAAAATAGGTATATTGATGAAGAATAAATGAATAGATTTATTATTAAAAAATGATAAAAGTGAAGCTATTCGTGAAAATGGAAACAAGATAAATTATATTTTTGACAACATTAAACTAAAGATCAAATTATTGAGTTAGAAGAACCAATTTTTAAAACATTATACTAATGATTCAACAATTTAATGATCAAAGAATTATACTATTTGGCCCCTCCAAAACTTGTGGTTAAGATCCGTACAAAAGTAATACAAAATCCTTTTAGAAACATATTTAATATATTCCAAAAATTTTAAGGACCAACAAATATTTTACCCTCATTTGGAAAGATAATTATTTCTTGTGTCTTAATTAAAAAGCATAAAATTAATTTTAAAGGTTAAGTTGGTAAACTTGGAAGATGAAGAAGAAAACTGACACCTTGAAAGGAAGGGATACAAAACAAGTGAAGTGCGACATATTGATTACAAAGAGAAGAAAATGACAAAACAAATAGAGAAACAGAAAGATACAAATTTGAATGTTACGGAGGTGGTGGTGGTGCAGTGAAAGTGGGGACAAGGTCGGTGAAAGCCAAACCGAAAACAAAAAGTTTATTGCTTTTATTATTTGTCTTTATTTTGCAGTGAAAATGGCACTAATCAAATGCTCCAACGTCACTCTATCACCTCAATATATACCCCTTCTCATCTCACACTAATCAAATCAAACACAACCTTTCTTCTTTTTCTGTGAGCTTCTCTTTCAGGTTCTTGATCAGTGTCAAAAGGGTGGTTGCAGATTGTAATGGCGAAGCATGATGTTGAGGGTGGTTCCTTCTCTGCAAAGGACTACCATGACCCTCCTCCAGCACCCTTCATTGATGGTGAGGAACTCACACAGTGGTCCTTCTACAGGGCCTTGATTGCTGAGTTCATTGCCACACTCCTCTTCCTTTACATCACAGTCCTCACTGTCATTGGTTACAAGAGCCAGAGTGATGTCAAGGCTGGTGGTGATCTCTGTGGTGGGGTTGGCATTCTTGGCATTGCTTGGGCTTTCGGTGGCATGATCTTCATCCTTGTTTACTGCACTGCTGGAATCTCAGGTTTGCTTTCCTTCTCATCTTCTGCTTTCTCAGCACCCAAAGAGGAAAAGTTTCTATCTTTGAGCTCTAATTCTAGGTCTTAAACTGTGGTTTTTCTTGTTTAGTAATTCCCCTTCTAAAGCCTTCAAATTGGGATGTTGGTGTTTTGTGACTTAATATTCTGAATTTTGTGATGAGTGTAGGGGGTCACATAAACCCAGCAGTGACATTTGGACTGTTCTTGGCTCGGAAGGTGTCTCTGATAAGGGCTATAATGTACATGGTGGCTCAGTGTTTGGGGGCCATATGTGGAGTTGGGTTGGTGAAGGCCTTCCAAAAGGGTTACTACAACAGGTATGGTGGTGGGGCCAATGAGCTCAGTGAAGGCTACAGCACAGGTGTTGGATTGGGTGCTGAGATCATTGGAACCTTCGTTTTGGTCTACACTGTCTTCTCTGCTACAGATCCCAAGAGAAACGCTAGAGATTCTCATGTCCCGGTATGTGCTCAATTTTTTTATTGCATTGTAGTTTTGTTTGTGCTTCTATGCCCCCTTTTGAAAAATACATTTTTTGTTACATTAACCTTAGATAGAGAAAATTGCTGCTTGCATGAGTTGTGCTGAAAGCAATGATTAAATGGTACAGTGCATACTAAGTTCATAGCATATAGTCATAGTCATATACCCTGCTTTTGAGCAAGCACGGATTCACTCTTAGTTCTTTCTGGTTTTAAATAGAAGCTTAAAGTTCCTTGAAATTACTTTAGACTGGTTATTGGTAACGAAAAAGTGGAGGGGAAGTGGTTTAGTTATTATTAGATATCTGAACTTCAAGCATCTAGCTATGCTTTCTAAGTGAAACTAGGTAGAGTGCCATTTAAGTAATTAAGAAAATTATTTGTAGTTCTTGAAATGGTTACCAAGATTCACACCAACTAGGTATTCCTGATTCAGTAAACTTCACAATTAATAAAAAATATTCCACCCATTTTTAAGCAGTTCTACCTGCTGCCACTCAACAATTTCCCATTTGAAATGGAGCAGTTTACAGTCTATGCTATCCATTTGCATAAAAAGTTTTGGCACAGTCAACATTTATGTTTACTATTACCTTTGCTATCATTAATAGTTATAGAAGCTTTATTTTCAATATTCTTGAAACAGTTAAAGATGTTAGCCAGTTGGATTTCCTTTTCAATTTGTAATCTAAATATCCTTATTCTGGCTACTTTTTCTAGAGTCTTCTTCCGTAATAAATATTGCACTGGCAGCATTCATTGTAGATGAAAATTTCCACTTTTCTTGCTTGGCTTGGCTTTCCTTTATTACTAGTTCTTGTCATGAAAACAAGAAAGTGGGTATATTTCTTGACTTAAAATTCATCTAAGCATCCTAGAGTGGTGAACCTATCCCTTTCTTTCTCCAAAATTTCCAAATGCATGATGTTTTTCTGTTGAAGTGAAATGTTACCATTTCTTTTCAAATATGGACCCATTAGGCCATTACCATTTATGATTCTGTGGAGGTATTTGATTTTCACAGCCTTGTCACACGAATCTTTTCTGTTTTCTTTCTTCTTTTGAGAAAAGTGGATTCTTTGAGGACTTTCCTTCTGCATTTTTTTGCCTCGGAAGCAAATGTGTCTTTGTTGATGTGGAAATTTAAGGCCTAAAATTAAAGTGTTCAGAACAGTGTCATTCATGCTAAATGCCATTTTCCCAAGCTGGCAAATCTCGTGAGAGTTTCCAGCATCATCCTCATTAGTCATTATCAGCTTTGGGTTTCTCCATACACTTTCTCATATTCTCCAAATCAATATACAAAGGAAACCATGCTCCTCACATGGGGTATGTCCCATCTGTCCCAAATGCTTATCGGTTTCCATTTCCATTTTTTTCCTATTTTATTAACTAGTTTTAGAGAAGGGTCTGCTACCACAATTTATGTGCAACATTAATTGGAATTTTTGAGTCTCTCAGACCATAGTTGCAGTTGCATCAGCCACATTTATCCATAATTTCCTATAACACCAAAGATAGCAATAATCTTTATAATCAATTTGGATTCATATGTTTGGCACAACTTTTTTTCTACATTTATTGCTTTAACTGAACCAAATAATAAGTTTCTTATTGTGCTTGTCTTTTGTTTTTGAAGGTTCTGGCTCCACTTCCAATTGGTTTTGCTGTGTTCATGGTTCACTTGGCAACCATCCCAGTGACTGGCACTGGTATTAACCCTGCTAGAAGTTTTGGTGCTGCTGTCATATACAACAAAGAGAAGGCCTGGGATGATCATGTGAGTAACTGTTTTCTTACATATTCAACAACATGCTTGTTTTGTACTATGATCAAATATTAAAATTTGTAACATGTCATGTGAGGTAACAAAGGATAAAAAGTTGTCTGATATGTTGTTGTTGTTGATGATGTTTGTTCAGTGGATGTTTTGGGTTGGACCATTCATTGGAGCAGCCATTGCAGCCTTCTACCACCAATTCATCTTGAGAGCAGGTGCTGCTAAGGCTCTTGGATCATTCAGGAGCAACCCCACCATTTGAGTTATTACTCAATATCCTCTCATGGGTTCAAAAGGAACATAATTGGAAGCAAAATCAGTTAATATTGCAACAACGACATAGTAATAGGAAATGTCTGTCCTTTGACCCTATGTAGATCGAAGGTTCTTTTAAGACAAGGGATCCTTTGGTAAATACCCTTTAGTATTAAGCACTTTCTTTTGTATTTCCTTCATTGTGTGATATTTTCTTTTAGGTAATTTATCTCTTGTACTCAACGTTTTCATGCAAACAAAAAAAAGAAAAGTTAAAAGAATTGTGATATCTGTGCCTTTTTCTTTTTCGTAACGCATCTCTGAGGTTAATTTGAGAAACACTTATTTAACACTAAGAAAAATGAAGAACGAGACAAAGGAATCGGTGCAATAATGAAAGGAAAGATGTGTAGCAGCGTTGAATGTAATGAACAAGAGAATAAGACAGTGTTACAGTGTACTTCATAGAACACAGGTTTGTGACAAATAGTAAAGTTGCTTACGTAAGCATTTTAAACAGGGACACATTTTCATGGGAAAAAACAAAGTTGTGAAACATAGCAGCACATGGTTGTCCTTGAGGAAAGAAGGAAAAAAGAGAGGAAAAAGGTGAAGACAGGACCAACTTGTGTTACACAGCACAGTATATACTGATCCTGGTCACACTGAAATTTTGTTAAGATTCAAATAACTTTTAAATTCACAACACAAATTATTTTAAGTATTTAATAATTTTATCTTTAAATTTAATACTTATTAAATAACATATTTTTAATACCTTTTATTATTTACAGCAGTTTTATTTATTCCTTTGTCTGTTAAGTTTTATATCTCTGGTTGATTTGATTTGTGGTGCCTAAAGGGATAAATTTACACTAGTGAGATTAAAAGTTAAAAACTGGCATCTAAAGAATGTAATGGTATCATCTCTTTCTTATAGGCTTCTTACGAGTATGTATAGAAATACATTTACTATATATAATTAAATTTGTATATTTTAAATGTATAATTGAAGTTCATAGTACATTCTCAATGTAAAGTTTGGACAACGAGTAATGATTTGTTTCAAACAAATGGATGTAACAAATGTTGTCATTTCTATGGAACTATCACTCTCACTGAGACTAGGATCTTTTCATGCCATTAACATTGTATCACCCCAATTTTTCACTTTCCAAAGTTTTATAGTTACAAGAATAATATTCTTATTTCAAATAATTACTTTTAAAAAAAAATTCTCTCCACTCTGTAAAAATTCATAACAAAAAGAAATTTGTGTTTTACATCCCAAAACTTTATTAACTTGAAAAAATTATAAAACAAATGTGAAACAAAAATTCTAAGACCGTCCAACATCTAGTCTTGCTCCACTTCTCATCCCTTACTACTTTGCATCACCACTAGAGTTATCCTCTATTTGTGTAAAGTACATGATCGTTGCAGTAAAAAAAACACAAACACAAATACAAAACATACAAAAGAGTAAGCTAACATAAAAGTAAACCAACAAGAGTCTTAAGCATATCATGCAACACTCATTCCATAACACAAATCAAAATTCACATCAAAGCAAACCAAATACCGATTCAAAGAGTCACTTGTTTAGAGACATCCATCCTTTGAACTAACCACTCTAAGAGACATGTATCCTTCAAGCTAGTCACTCCAACCTTGACATTCAAGGACCAAGTATAAAACACTAATGAATAGAGTTCTATATATAGAGACATTCATCCTTTGACTTCGACACTCCAAAGAGCCTCCACAAACAGACACACCCAAACACAATTCATAGAGCTCTCTACCTAGAGACATTCATCCTTTGACTTCAACACTCTAAGAACCCTCCACTCAACCATGTTAGAACCAGATGCTACAAACCCCATCAGATGCTAATGTGATAAAGCAAGTTTTGATGATAAGTTCTAGTTTAACTACAGAAGTATGTAAAACATACTCATACAAAGACTAGACTAGACTTGGTCATCACTAAACTATGTTAAGTACCCATTAGACATTGTTTAAATGTCCTACCCAATATAAGATGTAATTATATTTGATTATCTAATGTTTGTTCATAAGTTTCAAGCAAGCTTTATCAAAAGAAAAATTAGAAAAACAAATGAAATATAAAAAGTAGATGAAACAAGTCTGGTAGTGAAGAGTAGATGATTAAAGTCACATGAGTTGACTAGACGAGTCAGAACAAAATAAACTTCACCAAATGAATGCATTGACTAGACAAGTCAAGTCAAAGACATTGACCAAACGAATCAAGTCAAAAACATTGACCAAACAAGTCAAAGTTGATAATGTAACTTGTGTTGATCAGAAGTCAAGACTACTAGACGAGCCAAGTCAATGAAGTGATTAGAAGAATGAAGTCAATAGACGAATAGACCTACCAAACAACTACATTGACCAAACTATATGGAAGTCAAACTTATGCACCATACAAGTCATATTGACTAGACGAGTAAAGTTGAATGAAGTTAACTAAACAAGTAAAAGTAAAAGTAAGACCAGGCCAAAGGAAAGTCAAGTATAGTTAGTAGATGAGCCAAATGTGATTTGACCAAACAACACAAGAAAGTCAAAGTGACTATACTAAGTCTAGAAGAGTACCAAACAACCTATCAAATGAGACAAAGAATTAAGCATGCTATATCATTTTATCAAAAGAAAATCTGAGTGTTGAGAAAGAAGATTAAATGAACAAGTATCATATCAAGATTTATTATTAAGGATTAGAAGAAATCAAATTGATTGAAGAAGAAGAAGAAGAATATATGAAAAATATATACTTTGATTGAAGATTGCAATTATTGAAGAATATCTTATACGATTTAAATCAATCACCAGCAAGGAAATATTCTAAAGATTTCAAAATGCTTGAAGATTACATTCAAAGCCACAATGGTAATATATGAATTGAAGAATGAAGAAATTTAAATTGAAGAAATACAAGAAAGGAAAGAATGGATAAATTGATGATGAAAATACTATGATGATTATCAATACTTTAATATTAGATGAAGATATTATAGTAAAGAGAAAATATTATGAGAAAAGAAATACATCAATGGTAATATTCTACAACATGATTATAAATATCAAGACCTAGACGAAGAAAAATGAATGAATGGATGAACAAAGATAGAACAAGAACGAGTAAAATATTCATATGCACAATCATAGTCAAATTCTAGCAGTTGTGAGAAATACTGGGTTATGTGATTCATCATTGTAAAATCTTTCACACTCTAAAGTATATCCAGTGAACTCTAATTGTACTCTCTTAATTTGAGAATTGTTATTGTTATTTCATTTGAGAATTCTCAATCTTAGTGAGAGATTAAGAAGATTATACTAGAAGAGGTTTATACATGTAACTTGGAGATATTGATACTCGTGATACATGGAGAGGTTGATACTCGTGATATGTAACACCCCTAAGGAATATTACTTTTAAAATAATAAAAAGAATACAATAAAATGAGAAAAAGAAAAAAATATTTATTTATTATCACAACTCATTTATAATAGTACTTTTTCCAAAAACGCGAAAAACTAAAACCATAAAATCGCACACATTATAATTATTCGCGATTTAAAATTTATTACAACTATAAAATAAATGAAATGGAAAATTGTTTCAAATACATGGAAACTATCAAAATATTAAAAATCTTCAAAGTCCTCATGTAATCCCGCTCTCTGAACTCAAGCATCTCTTGGCTCACTTGTCAAATCATCTGCTCCCGGATAACAAGTTATCCGATCATCGTCACACGCAAACAGATAGGGTGAGCTATGCACACACACACACACACACACACACACATATATATATATATATATATATATATATATATATATATATATATAAAATAAGGGTTAAATATGTTTTTGATCCCTTAACTTTCAGTGAATTTTGGAATTATTCTATTTTTAAACTTTGGACCAATTTAGTTCTTTATCTTTCAAAATACGTGGATTTAGTCCTTTTAATTCAATTTTGTTAAGTTTATTTGACATTTCAAGCGTGTTTCATAATAGTATTTGACTTAACATTAAAGCAAAAATGTGTCAAACATTATAAACAACTCAAATATAATTTTGAAATGCGTACGAAACATCAAATAAATCTAACAAAATTTGATTAAAAGGATTAAATTCACGTATTTCAAAAGATGAAGGACTAAATTGGTCCAAAGTTTCGAAATGGACTAATTCCAAAATTCACTGAAAGTTAAGAGACCAAAAACATATTTAACCCATAAATAAATGACACCTATCCCCAATAAAAAGGTTTTACATAATTATCTTATCCTTTCAAATTACCATCCATGATCTCATAGTCCTTCATGAGTCATATGCATGAAACTAGGTCTTGGGACTTTACTGTGCTCCCACGAAATTATCCCTTTTGTGGTCCGACCCTACGAGCTTATCCCGCTCATAGTCCTGCCCCACAGACTCCTCGCCTGTAGCAAAACATCCAAGCCTTCCTCGCTCAGACCCAGGGACGCACGCAATCACCATACTATGGACTCCTCGTCCAATAGCAGTCGCCGGAAACGTAACCGTTCCTTGCAGATCGTGCATCCGATGCATGTAATCACCATACTAAGGACTCCTCGCCCATTAGCAGCCGATGGGAACTAAACAGTTCCATGCCCATCATGCATCCCACCACCAAGCACATCCCAGATCCCTATTGGACTTAGTCCATCAAGCCCAAACACAAAGGTATGTGAACTTAGTCTTCAAGTCCATTGATCACAACTAGTTTCAAAGCAGTTAATTCGCCTGGTGCAGCTTAAACGTCGCTAGGAAAAACTGGTTCTAGACCGCCTGGCGGGCATCTCCCACCGCCAGGCGCCAAGCGCCAAACAGGAGCTTCGCTGCTCCGTCACCACCTGGCGGACCCAACCCTACCGCCAGGCACCACTCATAGTTAGTGGCTACTGCCACTATTTTGAGACCCTACCGCCTGGCGGCTCGCTACCCGCCACTAGGCGCCATACCAGTAGCGCAAATGCTACTGGTTTTTGGTACTTAAACAAATTCCAAAGAACTCCAATCATACAACACATATAAATTGTAGCACAATTATGGCACTCCAGGCACAGTTCCATATCTAGATTACCAGACACACAATTAATCATGTCACTCAATCAATCATTATTATGCATACCATACTCTCCTTCGTTTGTTAATTGAAACATGCCACATTCCATTAAACTTAACACCACCATCGTAATTTACCCAACTATCCCAAGAAAAGAAATATCATCATTGCAGCCCAGGCCAATCTCCAATTTACATGCATCTTATCTCAAGTATTATCTAATCTCACCTATTCTTTGGTTATCCTTCATGTAAAGTTCCATTCCTACATTTTATGTGCAATTATGATCTGATACCGATTTGCAATACAATATGCACCCACTCCCACAATTGCAAATACCCCATTTCAAATTTATAATATATTTTACTACGTACTCATCATGTTACCAAATTGAATATTCCTCCATCTTTTAACCCAACCAACATAGTGCACGTAAGTACAACTTCTAAATAAATTTAGTTCATGTCCTCATAAAACTTTATTTAGCTTACCACACACATCTCCATTATTACCTACTCATACATGTTTCAGTTCATATTCCATGCCTTTGATTTCTATCAACTCTCCCTTACACACATTAAAAATGTTCACCCGTCCCCCATTTCAAATGAAGGAAACTCCTGCCCACTACCCAATTTGCACAAAAAAATCACCAGCGAACCCCAAAGAACACAACTCGCAAAAATCATCTCAAGACACCCTTTGTCCCGATGTGTCGCCTAGCGGCAATCTAAGTGCCGCCAGGAGGTTTCGTGCTAATTTGGGTTCTGCTAGATTTCTCCCGCATCCAGTATGATTCACAAACACCACAATTTCAGTCCTCCTTTAGACTGACAGGCTTTCACGTGCACACAACATTCAGGTTTCATAATATAATCATGTTAACGTCAATTCCACATAAACATCGCACCAATCATAAAGATCATCCATGTTTTTCATTCCCAATCCCCACATGAACCCTAAATCCCCAATTCATGTGAAAGTTGATGCAATGTTCCACCAATTAAGCATTTACAAATAACATTATAGCATACCAATTATTCTCATATCATAAGAATTACTCCAAACGTCCCCACATCACTGAAATACCAAAAATCCGAGAGAATTGGGCAAGCCAATTTGTGTCGCTTGGCGGACAGCACCTAGCCGCCAGGCGGTGCATAGAAGAAAACCCAGAAAATGGGTTCTTGAGGCATGAGTCGCCTGGCGAGCCTTCAATGCCCCTAGGCGGTTTCTAGAATTTTCCAGAAACGTAACAAGATTCAACAAAACTCCAAAAAAAAAATACAACCCATTCATCTAGAACAACACAAAATTATATAGATTGCATACAACACACATAATTAAACTCCCCTAACCTGGATTTCCCTTGCTTAAGAGTAGACTTGAGAATTTCCTTGGATCACCAATGGATTCCCTTTTACCCTCCTCCAAACCAGTACCTTTTTCACCCCCAACCTCACGTTTCTCCTCTGTAAAAAGCCCTCCTCACTATTCTCAAAATGACAGACTCAAGAGGGCTCTACTTCTCCCTCAATTCTCCCCTTTAATGGTACCTTAATGATGGTTTATTAGTAAAAATGAAAAGCCTTAAAACTTAGTTTTAATTGTCATTCAATTGGCTATTCTATTTGATTTTCCAGCACCCTTGGCTACTCCTTTAGCTAGGGTTTCCCTTGCCCCTTCAAATTCATGCCAAAACTAAAATTAGCAAAAAGAGAATGAGTTTAGGTTCACCAAGGTTTGAACCCATAACCATTCAATCATAAAGCAATTACACAACCAATTCAACCAAGTCATGTTTCATAGTAATTCATTAAATCTTACGATTATATCATCACTCTCCATGACCATATCATCTTATTAAAATAATAATAGATTAAATATCACAAAAAGGGATACAAAGGACTTGCTTGAACCCAAGTCCTCTCACCTAGTTAAGTACTCTCAACCATTTGAGCTAATACTTTTCCACATCATAACAGTCCGCATTAAATGCCTTAATGGCTTCTACTACCCGCATTTATTAAATAATTATTTAATTAACTATTTAAATCCCTCGGGTCTTACATGATATCTAGAGAGGTTGATACTCGTGATACCTAGAGATGTTGATACTCGTGATACCTAGAGAGAATGATACTCGTTGTAACTTGGAGAGAGTGATACTCGTTCTAATCAAGAGTTTTTATTAGTCAAATATCTTCAGCAAGTTGCTTAGAGGACTGGATGTGGTCTTAGTGTGTGGGGTGAGCCAATATAAATTTGTGAATGCAATCTATTCCTTATATTCTTGCTTTAATTATTTTATAATTGCACAAATGTACAATGTCTATAGACTCTGTTCATCCTCCCTTCCCTTCTTCTAAAGCCACTTTGCACTAACAAACCGAGCTACCTATCAAGAGGAATCTTCTCAAGGTCATCCACTTAAGGAACTCGCTCTGAACAAAGCCTTACTAACACTCATAAATATATTATTGATTTAATTAAATATAATTGGGTATGCACAAGTCATTATTATAGTAAAATATAGGTATATTACGTAATATGGTCCCGCATAAATTAAATACAACATACAATTGATGTTAAAATCTTTAAATAGAAACACATGTACATATAAACACACATTATATTAAAATGAAATGCATATGCACGAGTCTTCATTAAAGTAAAATATAGGCATATGGTATAATATGGTCTTGTACAAAATATTATACAACATGAAATTGTTGTTAAAATTTTTAAATAGAAACACATGTAGATATAAACACATATTAAAATAAAATGTGTATCCATATGTCCTTGTTAAAGTAAAATGTAAGCATATTGTGTGATATAGTCTTGTATAAATTAAATACAACATAAAATTGATGTTAAAATTTTTAAATAGAAATATATGTACATATAAACACTTGAATGTTAGATTAGAATGAAGAATGAAATGCGTATGCACAAATCATTGCTAAAGTAAAATGCAGGCATATTATGTAATATGGTCCAATACAAAATAAATATAACATAAAATTGATGTTAACATTTTTAAATAGAAACTTATGTAGATACAAACACATGTATATTACATTAAAATGAAATGCATATGCACATATGGATAGGTTATTGTTAAGGTAAGATGTAGGCATACTATGTAATATGGTTCCGTATAAAATAAATACAACATTAAATTGATGATAACATTTTTAAATAAAAATACATGTATATTATATTAAAATGAGATATGTGTGCACGAGTCATTATTAAAGTAAAATGTAGGCATATTCTATAATAATATGATTCCGTACAAAAATAAAATGTAATAGATCTTTCAATTTTCAATAAATACAAATTCAACCTCCATTAAATATTAAAATAATAATATTAATAAATAAAGAAATAAATTAAAATAAAATACAAGTGTTGATTATAATTCTAATAACAAATAACAATAGTAAAAATAACATTAATAATTGAAAAAAATATTAAAATAAAATATAATTATTGATTAAAATTATAGTATTAATAATAGTAATTAATTAAAAAACGATCCATTCGTAAATAAACTTTTATAATACGGCAATTGACCGTGTGGGAGTGGAAAAATAAATATTTAATTAACATAAATATTTATTATGATTAAAAGTTAAAAAAATTTAAATTTTTGTATTGTAATTAAAAAAATAATTAAGTGTTTGATTAAAGAATTTTAAATTTTATTTTTAAATGTTTAAATAATTTGATAACTTTTAATTTTTATTACATTTCTCTTTATGATAAATAAAATTTTCATAATAAAAATAGTACTACTACTTTATCAAAAATTATTATTTAAATAATAGACCTCTCAATATATACAATCACACTAAATAAGATGATATAATAACTTTTTTAAAATTCACTCTTAAATCAATTGTAAAATTAAACAATATCAACATATAATTAATACACATCTATCATATCTTTTATATATCTACACGTAAAATAACTTTTTTCATTCTCTAAACATTTTTAAAAACATTTCATCTATTTTCAATATATATATATATATATATATATATATATATATATATAATATGTTCATTTTCATATATATTTCTATTTTAAATTATTAAAATATTTTTAATTTCTTAAATAATTTATGAAGTTCGTATTAATTTTGATCTAATCTTTGATTTTTCAAACACATCATATGTATTCTTTTATATAATAATGATTTAATCTTTACCATATATATATATATATATATATATATATATATATATATATATATATATAATTTTGTTTAACATTTATTTAGTTATAATTTCTTTCTTTAACATATGATATTGAAGAAAAAAATAGTTCATTTTGAAGTTAAATATTTATAATACTATGTTTGAAAATTTTATTTAATTAATATTTAATATAAAAATAAGAACAAAGGAATTTTATTTTAAAAAATAAAGATGATATAGTCAAAACAACATTCACCCATGTTATCATAAGAAGGTATAATAAATAACTAATATCTTTTATTAAACAAATTATATAATAGTTTATTATTTATCTAAACTTGGGTCCGTCAAACATTTTGTTTATTTTTCATTAAACAAAATTTGGTAATCATATTTATCTAAACAAACTTTTTTAGCTTTATATTTTACTGTTTTAAACACATATTGAGTATAATCATACGTAATCGGACTGTAAAATTTTGTTAGCATTATATTTCCCCAAATAGTCGTATCCATGAAAGTATAGAGCCTCGATCTCAACTCTTCTTTCTCTCTGAATCATTACGGCCATTTCATCCTTGTAATTATCCTGTCAAACAACATTTAATTCAAGTAAAACACGCTTTGGTCGAAGATAATATTCTTATGTTAGCTTCAAGGATGATGCTTCATGACATCAATTAACACAGTTTCATGTTGATATGCATATATACACAATTGTTGTGCACAGAAGTTTCTTGTATGATACATAGATACGATACGTGTATCAGATACGACATGTATCCGATACGTCGATACATTTATTTTCAAAATAATAAGATACGATACGTGCGTGATATGAATATTGAAAAAATGTATAATAAAATGTATATGATTGTTATTGTATGAATCCAAATTTCCTAATTAGAAACCAATTATTTTGGTAGTCAAAACCTAATAGCTAATGTTAGTGACCAATTTAGAAACTAATTCATAATTGAAACTATTCTAAATATCAATTTAATTATATTTTTTTTTTGAAACTATTTTAGTTGTCAATTTGGTCACTATATAATGACTAATTATTTTTTGTCACTAAATTTGGTCATTATTTCAAATATTTTCTTGTAGTATACTACGACTTTATAAATTAGATACTTCATTGATAAGTATTGATAAAATATCCTAAAGTATCGGACACGATACGTGTCAGACACTGATACGTGACCGAAATTGAAGTATCGATGCATCATAGCTTGTCAATAAAAGACAATGGGTAATATAGTAATTTTGATAATATCTTCTTTTCTTATTATGTAATAGATTAGTCAATATACAATTATTTATTTTTTGTTTTTTTCCTTTTATAATTAGTCAGTATCCAATTATTTTTCCAATAAAAAAGTTTACCGGATTACTTTTTTCAATAAACAAGTTTAACCGGTATTTAGAATAAAAAATTGTATGGCCTATTAGCTCAGTTGGTTAGAGCGTCGTGCTAATAACGCGAAGGTCATAGGTTTGAGACCTGTATAGGCCATTTGTTCTTTTGTATCCAATTATAATTTTTTGAAATTATTTTAGTTGTCAATAATTTTTAGTTTTTAAATTGGTACCTATATTGGACACTATATAGTAACTAATTATTTTTTGTCACTAAAATTGGTCATTATTCAAAGATCCTCTTGTAGTGTACTACGACTTTATAAATCAGATCGGTGCATCGTAGCTTGCATGAAAATCTACGAATGTAGGGATCATTGGAATCAATTAGAAGGTACGAATCACAATAGCAATGTATGTCAAAATGTTTTGTACAATAAATGAATTTAATCAATTGAAATAAAAGATGTAATAAACCTAAATCACTAAACAAAACTCGAGGAGGCAAATAATATAGTAGGGGAAAAATTAAGAGGGGTTTTGGATAGTTTACCATGACTAAATCCACTGCTAATTGAATACATATATACAAAACACAAACTATAAGTATAGTAGTTTCTTTTGCTTATGCACACAAAAACATAAGAAATAATTAATGGAAAATTTCTCAAAGTTTACAACCAGTGGATACTAATCCAATTGTGCCAAAGACAAAGTCTAAAACAATTTTGACTATAACAATAACACTCGATTATATATGAGAAAAAACCTTGACAATAACCTCTTCATCAAGGATAACATCTTTGACATGTGGATGTGTGAACTACTTTCGCTCTACATCATTAGCCAAATAATGGGTGGAGAAGCTACCTACTCAAATGCAACCTAAAGGAAAGTAGAAAGAAGAGCGCACTACATACTAACAAATTCTAATGCCATGGTATCGATTCAAGTGTTGGAAGCTTGTCCCAATGACTTAATATAGTCTAAGGTTAATGTAGTAGTGAAATGAGCAATAAGATATTTGATCAACAATTTCTTTTGTGATGGTTAGTCAACTAATGATTGTTCAGTCCTACCCACATCACACACTTCAACAACTGAATCCCTTTCATGAATGATTGAGTAATATTATATTGTTAACTAAATATAGGTGTTCATATGTTGTTTAATCATAACACTGACAGGAATATTTAATTTACATACAAAACTAAATTTTCCAGTAAATTATGAAAAAGTGCAGTTCATCTCAACATTTCAATTGTCACAAATATGAGTCTGGGTTAGATGTTGTAAGATTCGCTAAATTTAATTAATTAATTAAATAATTAATTAATAAATGCGGGCAGTAGTTGAGAGTACTTGAGTATGTGATAGGACTTGGGTTCAAGTCCTATGTATGTCATTTATGTGCTATTTAAATTATAATTATTTTAATTATGTAATTGTTTTATATAATATTTTGGTTGTGGGGAGTGATATTATATTCTTAAATGATTAGGAATTATCACGAAACATGAATTGGTTGAATGATTGTGCATTGAATTGGCATTGGCATGGTTATGAGTTCGAACCTTTAAGGAAAAAGTTTGATCGGCATGCTAAATATGGTATGCTTATGCATGAATTATTTTATTTCGTTTAAAGCTTGTAGTTCTGGAAATTTCCACCGACGACTCTTTCCTTTCTAGGCTATTCTGGTTCCTGTAAAGGAACCGCCTACCAAAAATAGTGACACATAGTCTGTTTGACCAAGCCTTGCCCATTGATTAGTTAACCAGTTTTAACTATTTGACTACCCATTGAGAAGTGGACATGTGGCAGTGCACTTTCTCTCTCAAGAATTATGGTTTCCCTATGTGTTGCTTCCATGGTTGACGACTGTTGTCGTGTGCAGATGCAAGATCATACTTCGTCTCCTCGTACTCGTGACAGCAGCGTGAGCGTGAGGAGAAAAAAATGAAGGTGACAGTGGCGCTACTGTGATGGTGTCAAGCATGGCGCAACGGAGTTGCAGGCACAGAGGAGGAAGTCGACGACGGTGCGGTGACGGTCGACATTATACGCGACGGCTGCAGCATGGTGAGGGTGAGAGAGGAGGAAAAATTAGAGTTAAGTGGTTATTTTAGTGAGTGGAGGATTGAGGATATGTCAAGCTTTAATTGGTTATTTTAGTAAGTGGAGGATTGCCACGTGACGTAATCTGATTGAGTGGAGTTTAAGTGACATTAGGGGTGCAAATTAGTAAAATGAAGGGGTGCATAATAGAGTTAGAAGACTCAATTTCAGGAGGAGTGTGGAAAATAAAAACTAGAGGTGCATTTAGCTCTAGAAATATTCTTTTTCAGAAATAGATAGTCCAATGGCAGAATGGGGGTGTAAAAATGAAAACTAGGGTTGCATTTAGCTCCTGAATTATTCCTCTCCAAAATTTTGATTTTGGGACTTATTTTATGACTTGAAATATTTCCAATTTACTCTCTTAAGGACCTAAAATAAATTTCAGTTGCCTTATTAAACTTAAGAATATCCAATAATATATTATGCAACTAAAATTAATTCTTAAGCGCAAAAATAATATTAAATCCCCAAAATTTAGACACTTAATAAGAGCAAAGGTTCGAACTCATCATACCCTCTAGACGGTTTGGAAATGGAAAGTGTCTGGCGCCTCGTGAGCAGCGCTAAGCGATATTACTGTAGCAGAATTATATTTTGCTTGTGTGATTTGTGTGGTCTACAAGGGTTCTCAGATAACTTAAATGTCGGCTTGCTAGTGTTCCTTGAGTTGTGGCTCAGAATGTATCCCTTGAGTTGTGGCTTGGGATAGGGGTTAAGCACGTGACATTCCTTGAGTTGTGACTCGGAATGACATCCCTCGAGTTGTGGCTCGGGATGGCGGATGAACACGAGGAACTCTTGAGTTGTGGCTCGGGTTGGCAAGTCTTGCCGGTGTGAATGTGCTGGTTGTGGCCCGCACGGATGGGTGCAGATAGATTGCCCTCCTCAATAATTCGCTGACAAGTTTGGTAGTCTTGGGACGTTACGAGCTATGTTCGTATTGGAAACTCCACCTGGCGTTACGGTGTGTGATCCGTAGCATGGTTTCCCGCACATGCTCTATCAGTTGTGACCGATAGGTGTGGCAGCAAGACACCTTAAGATACTCACTAGAAGACGTAGAACACGGTTGACATGGTAGTGGCCATGTGTTATGGAATCAAAGGATAGAAATTCCTTTGGTGTACTTGTGTGATTTATCTGATGAAAATATATGGTTTATTTATATGTTTATTCTGTTAGCTCACCCTATCTATTTGTGTTTGACGATAATCGTATACGTAATACACGAGAGCATATGATATTACAGGTGGATCTGGTGAGACCTAGAGACAAACCGAGACTAATATTGGAAGAATATTTTTTATCAAAGTTTTAATTATGTTTTAAAACAATTGTAATATTTTATATTATTAAACTTGGTTTTTATTATGAATTTTATGTTTGAGTTATAATAGAAGTTTTGAGATTATTTATTATTATTATAAAATTTTAATTTTTCTGTATTTTAAAAATATAAATTATAATAAATAAAATTTTATTATTTATTTCTTTATTTTATTATTTAAATCCGTAATATCCTCGTGATATTACGGATATCATAACTTAAAAAGGAATTCACGGACATGCATTTCAGGCTCACAATAATTTTTTAATAGAAAACCTGAAACAACTCTAGAAAAATAAATCAAATGACCAATTATGCTCCAAAAATCTAAACATAATAAAGAATGTGGAAAACAAATAACCCTCCCACAACCGCTTCTGGAAACACCACAAACTGGGACCCATGCCCTGCAGCTTAACTCTGGTTACATAAATATGATCTTCCACTAAATATAATTGCAAACATAAAAAATTCAAAATCACTTTAAGATTTTACTTACTTGGTACATCACTTCATTAGCCACCCAATTTCCAATACCCAAAATATAAGTTTATAAATATTGAAATAAGTAAAAATTGTATTTAGAATATGAGTTAAATTATTGCCTAAATATAAGTAAATAAATGATAAAAAACACCAAAGTACAACCACCATGCTTGACAATCCCTGTTGCAAGTAGTAAAATATTAAATGCAATTATAAGATAATAAAAAGGTATAAATACACATTTAGATCATTTTAAAAAATTTGGGTACTAAATTGAACCAAAAATTTAAATTGGGGTACTAAATTGAAAACAACTATTACACTGTCACGTGTCATGCTTGTAAGCTGCCACGTGGCACGATGATAAATTGACACGTGACAGTTTTTTAAATTTTTTGAAAAAAAAAATTAAAAAAAAATAAAAATTTCATGGCTTGACACGTGTCCTGTACGGACACGGTGTTAACTCCAACTTAACGGAGAGGACCAAATTGAACCTCTTTAGAAAATTGAGGTACCAAATTGAACATTCATAAAGTTCGGGTACCACATTGAACTTTCCGAAAAAGTTTGAGTACCAAATGTGTATTTATACCTAATAAAAAGCATAAAATCATAAGAATAACATTTAGCGGTGCTTTTGAGGGAACCTTGTAATCTCAGGTTGGAAAGAAAAATATGAAACATGTGAAGACATTATTAGAAAACAAAAATGAACTATACTAACAAATTAAATACATATGTTTCAGCTAAACCAAACTTATCCATAGAATATCAAACGTAAACATTAGATAAGAAGTATCAAGACAATCTTCTTCTCCAGATTTTTCTGTTAAAATCTACGAACACAATAAATAAGTAAACATGAATGCTTTACTACAAGATAAACAAAATGAACCCAAATATTACAAGAGTAGCATAAACGCATTCAACTCCATTAACTTTTCACCACAAAGTTCCTATTAATTTTAAAACAAGTGCTTAAACATCACATAAAAGGAAAGAAAGTAAAGAAGCAATATGCTACGGAGGACTCTAAAAGGCTGAATATTGTGACAAAATGAATCCTTCATAAGATATTGTTGTAGTATGAATCCAATTCTTTTATGGAGGAACCATTTGAAATAATAGGAAAAAAGATACTAACAATGAAAATGTTTATGGAAATACATGCTTCAGCACATACATAAATACAAGATACTATCATGATTATCATTTTTCTTTCTCAATTCATTCTGTATTACTTTATTTCACAGATTGCAATCTATTATTTTAAAGACTCATGATTCACCAACTACAATAACAAAAATACTTTATTTCAAAGATTTGATAATCACTACTCATGTGATCATATAGTGATTAGTGAAAGAGAAACTACAAGTTCTCATTAAAAATAACAAAAACACGAAAAAAAATCTCAATATATGTCTACAGGTTCATAGGTTAGGTTAAAGTGAAAACAGATAGAGCAGCTTGTGAGTGTCCAGATAATGCTAGGTTTAACCGGATTTTGACATCCAATAAACGAAATCAACGAATTTGAAAGGCTTTCGAAATCCAATTGACCTAGAAAATGGATTTCAAAAATAGTAATCGGATTTCGAAATCCGGTTATTACTAAAACTGGATTTCAGTTGTACGGGATTTATAATTAAAAATATCAAGAAAATTATTTATAAAAATGAATTCTCTGTCTAAATATTTATATTAATAATAAAATTTAAATAACTATATTTAAATAACAATATTAATCAAAAATTTAAAATAAATATATAAATATAAATAATATATTAATTAATATTAAATAATTATGTCAATATAAAAAATTAAATAATTATATTTACATAATATATAAGTATAAATAATATACTAATAGATATTTAAAAAAATTATATTAACATTTAAATAATATATAAATATAAATAATATACTAATTGATATTTAAATAATTATATTAAAAAAATTAGTTGAAAAAAGTGTATTATGATTAGGGATGTCAAAAAAAATGTACCCGCGGGTATCTGCGGATAAAATCCGTAATGGGTAGAAAATGAATATTAAAAATGGATACTCGCTACCCGCGAGTAGGAGTATTTTTGATACCCGCATGTTAACCGGACGAATACATGTATCATAGTATCCGTACCCGTGGATATCTGTATCCGCTAAACTTTAATACACAAAAATATACTTATATATATATATATATATATATATATATATATATATATATATGCATATCCTGTGTTTTGTCTTCATTCTTCCAGTTTCAAGGATTCGTATGTTGTCTTCCTCCAGGTACATCCCTTAACATTCTTCCCTCTCCTTTCTTTGAAATTGGGCATATATATGCTTGTTATCAAATGATGGATCCAAAATAAGAATACTTGGCATGTGGTAGTTGAAGTTTATTATTTGTTTATTTTGTTTCTTTTTTCAAGAATCAATCAGAGAAAGTGGACTTGTTGATCAAAGCACTCATTAGTTGTGTTGAATGACATTTTATATTTACTTTTATAATTATTTGGACTTGTATGAACTTAAGTTTATTTGAATTTTATTTAAATTTTATGACAGTGATGTATTTTATTTTATTTTATTTGAATTATGATTAAATATTTATTTTTTAAATAATGTTGTAAATACTTGCGAGTACCCATAGATACCCACGGGTATGAAAAAAATAGGCGGGTATCCGTTATGATATGGGTAAAGGTATGGGGTGGATATTTATCCAGCAGATAGGATACGGGGGAGCTACTACTTGTATCCTACCTGCTCCGTTGACATCCCTATCGATGCAGAACCGGGGAACTTTGATAAAGTGTAAACTCTAATGTTTTTGTACGTGTTTTTGTATGACAATGTTCAAGGCTAAACGGTGTCAACTCTAATGCCTTATGAGGCCCAGTTGTATCTTCTATGGCATGTCTCCAAACAAGGTCGTGTTTGTCTCAAAGAAATGCGCCTATCATCGCGCTGTGTATGCCTCCATTGCATGTTTGTATCTAAGACACGTTTCCGACGTGAAAATAACACTTTTGTGCCGTGTCGGAGCTTCAAAGTTCAACTTCCATGCCTCCATCTTCGTTGAGCTCTACCACCACCTCTAGCGTCACTCCTTGCTACAAATGAAAACCTCCATTGTTGGGGTACTTTGTTTTGCTCTATGAAACTTATGGGTGTTGGAATCGTTTGGTGATTATGTGTTCATGAATGGTGTAGGGTGGTGAGGTTTGTGAGTATAATAGTTGATATTTGAAAAATGGTGAAGAGGATTAGAATGTGAGAATGGAGGAGGTGAGAATTAGATGAAGCTATTGTAAGTTGGGGATGAGCGAAGTAGAAGAAGATGGTAGTCGTGGTTGTGGGTGTTGGTTAGTGATGGAATCTTGAAGATGTAGAAAGTGTTCGATGGAGGTAATGGATGAAGGTGAAGTGGAAAAAAATGGAGAATAAAAGTGGGGATTAGAGGAAATTGAATGTGGAGATAATGATGTCGTGAGTACTGGACAGAGTGTGGAGATGGGTTTGGACAAGAAGGGAAATGCTAGTGAAGAGGGCATTGGGGAAGAAGATAGCAGCGGTGGAGGAATAAAAGAGAAATATGTTTCATTCTAGATTAAGTGTTTTGGAAGGTATTTCCAATTCATTCTAGATTAAGTGTTTTGGAAGATATTTCCAGAAAATACCTTTCAAAACACTCAATCCACAAAATATGAAAAAAAAGGTGTAGGGTCACTTTTACCTTTTTATTATAATTTCAAGGTTGAATCATTCCATAGGTCCCTATATTTGTAGCGAAATCTCAAGTAGGTCCCCCGATTTTTATTTGACTCAATTGGGTTCCTAATTTTGAAAAACAACAACAATTCGGCCATAACCGTTAACGGTCGTCATTGACTGTTAAGTGAATAGTGATTGGACATGCTGATGTGTTGTTTTTACTTATGTGACTTGATCAGAATTAATTAAGTGTTAAAAATTAAATTTGTTGAAGGCATAATACGAGAGGACGAGAATACGAGAGGACGAGAGAGTTTTAAAATTGATTTGGGGGAAACAAGCTAGGGTTTTTTTGTGAAGAGAAGCGAAGCAAAGAGAATAGAAGGGGGAGAAGCTGTTGGAATCGAATTGCATTCGAGGTTTTCGTTCATCTGAATTGCACGTTAGTTTAAATAGAAGAGCAGAAGGTGAGTTTTTCTCTAGCATTTGGGAATTTGGGAATAAATTCTTTGGTGCATGTTTTGGTGTTTGTGGTTTGGGGAACTAGAATATTGGTTATATGTGTTGTGTGTTTTGGGGGAAGCAGAATATTGATTATGGTTTGTCGATGTTTAAATATGTTTTTTTTGGCCCACCATGTGTAAATGCTTTTGCGTTGTGGTCCCCCATGTTTAAAGTGTTGTTGTAGTGTCTTTTTAAGTGTGTTTTGTATTAAATATATGTTTCATGTTTTTTTGTCAGTATTTGATTAATATATAGGTTTATGTATCTATTTGTATTCGTGTTTGCGTGATGGACAAGGAATTTGAGGTGGTTTTTCACCATGGAGGTAAATTCATAAATGATGGGAAGTTGTGGTACGAATATGGGGAAAGTACTAAGTTATCGTTCGACCCATACATGTGGAGCTACTTTGATGTATTAAGCGTCATAAAAGGGTTCGGGTATGTTGGAGAGAATAAATTATGGTTCTTTGTTGTTCTTCAATATTAGATGATAGACTACAGCTTCTGTGTGATGACAGTGGTGCGATGCATATGGTTAATATCGCAAGACTAAATGGTGAAGTTCATTTATTTGTGGAACACTCATTGTCTGAACCCCAAGTGATTGAAATGTTGGAGTATTATCTAGATGAACCCGACACACAGGAGTTGGTGTTGTTTTAAGTGACGGTTTGCAATGTGAAGCTGAAGGTGAAGGTGAGATAAGGGAGGATGGAGTTTAATGTGAATTTGAAGCTAAAGGTGAATTAAGGGATGTTGGAGTGAACTGTGAAGTTGAAGCTGAGGGTGAATTAAGGGATGTTGGAGTGAACTGTGAAGTTGAAGTTGAGGCTCAATCTGTACAGTCTCAAGGTGTGGGGCAGACTGAGATAGAAGAAGATGGTGATGTTCACAGTTGGACTGAGTCTGGACTTGATGATAGCATGGATGAGAGTATTGACAACCTACTAGATGTTTAGTGTTGATTGTGATATTGATGATGAACTACGTAATAAGGAGTGGTCTGGTAATGTAGAAGTTGAGGTTGAATCTGTTTCCCATGGACAATCTACTACCTCTGGGTTAAAAGTGAACCAAAGCTATGACACTAACGTGGAGGATGATGTGAGGGGGTTGTCGGATAATGAATGGATATCTAATGAATATATGAGTGATGTAGTAGATAGTGATGAAGAGGGGTATGGGAATTTTGGTACTTCTACAATGCCCAAGACAATGGCTGATTATAAATGGGAAGTGAGGACCTATTTCACTTAAAAGGAGGAAATTTTAGAAGCCATCAAATGCTATGCACTTGAAAATGGGAGAAACATAAAGTTTGTTAAGAATGACAAAAGACAAGTGAGGTTAAAATGTATAGGTGGGAAAGGAAAATGCCTATGGACAGCATATTGTGGTTACATGGATGCAATTAAAACCTGATAGTTGCGAAAAATTGTAGATAACCACACATGTAGTAGGGAATTCAACCTACGTGTACTTAGTTCAAAGTGGTTGAGTAAGAAACTGGAAAATATAGTTAGGAAAAACCCAAAAATAAAAGGAATTGAAATCCGTGAAAAAAATAGTAGAAAATGGAATGTTGGTATCTCAAGGTATATGGCTTATATGGCTAAAGCAATTACAACACAAAATGTTGAAGGGTTCTTTAAAGAACAATACAAAAGGATATATGATTACACACATGAGCTTCTAGCAAGAAATCCAGGATCAACAATCAAATTTAATGTTGAGGAGAATCAAGGGGAGCCAATATTAAAGAGGTTTTACGCATGTTTGAAAGCATGCAAAGACAGTTTCATTTCATGTAGACCTATAATTAGATTGGATGGGGCTTTCTTGAAAGGGAAATACGGAGAGAGTTGTTAACAGCCATTGGTCGAGATGCTAATGACCAAATGTTGCCTATTGCATATGCAGTAGTGGAGGTTGAGAACAAGGATTCCTGGTCCTGATTTTTAGAGCTACTTATTGAGGACCTTGGTGGACCTGCAGTATGTGCATCGTATACATTTATATCTGATCAAGAAAAGGTACATTCAAATTCAAGCTCTTTTCCTACATTTATTTCATATGAAAAATTTTAACGTATTGTTTAATTTCTGATATTGTCAGGGCTTGCTACCAGCCATACAAGAACTTCTTCCTTGAGTTGATCAATGTTTCCATGTAAGGCACTTGTATGCCAATTTCATAAAGAAATTTCTAGCCAAAAGTCTAAGGCGTCTTATGTGGAGAGCAGTTGCAGCCACACACCCATAAGCATGGGAAAGGGAGATAAGGAATATAAAAGATGTGAAGTTATTTGAAGTTAGGCACATCTCGCAATTAGGGGAGAGGTTTGTTGTCAATATAGACGAACAATCATGCACATGTAGGAAATGGAGTATAAGTGGTATTCCCTGCTGCCATTCACTGTCTGCAATGAAGTTTCTAAACCTCAATGGAGAAGACTTCATCCCAACTGTCTTTAGGAAGTCCATTTATGAAGAGATATACACTTCCATAATATTTCCTATCAATGGTCAGAGTTTTTGGGAGACAACTCCATACCCTGATGTGTTACCCCCCTCGAAGAGAATTTTACCAGGTAGGCCAAAGAAAAAAAGAAGATTAAAGCAACGGAAGATCAAAAGAGATGAAACAAGACTAAGAAAAGGTGGTTTACGTAAAACATGTCGTATCTGTAAGCAAGTAGGGCACAATCGAAGGGCTTGTCTGAAAGCAATTGAAATTTATCTTGATCAATTAAGAGAAGCCCAACAGCAACATCCAACTGAAGCATCCTAGCAGCCACCTCCACCCCAACCATCTCACCAGCCAACTCTAACTCAACCATCCCACCAGCCACCTCCACCCCAACCATCCCACCAACCACCTCCACCTCAACCATCCCACCAGCCATCACGAGGTGCATTAAATGGCAGAGTGAAACTCAATGCTAGGAGGGGTCGAATACCAAGATCACTGAATTCCATATTTTGAAGTTGCATGTGTTGGTTCTTTTTTTGTGATCTCGTTTTGTAATAGTGGTGAACATTTAAGGTCACTTTGGAACTTTTTTAATTTCTTTCATTGCATCAAGACATCTTTTAATATTGCTACTGAGTGATTGGACCACCCCTTTTGTTTTGTATTTTAATATTGCTACTGAGTGACTGGACCACCCCTATTATTTGCTTTTCATTATGAATTACAATGAATTGCAAGGTCTGATGCTTTTGATTAATTGTATGTAGAATCAGATTTAAAATTATCATATGTGGATACACATAAAAATAGTACATGGAAATAACCTTCCAAATTCATTGATACAGAAATATAAAAATAGTACATGGAAATAAACATCCTAAACAACTAAATCAAACCACTAAGGGACACTGCAACAACAAATCATGCATTCTTTATCAGCATTGATAGCACAATTACATTAACCACAAAAACAAAGATAACCATCCCAATCAACACCTTCATCCATTTCTCAAATATGGCAACTAATTTCTCCAAATTACTAATCATTTTCCTATCACCATCACTTTCTTCAGTCTTCACCAAAATTTCACCCCTTCCTTCACAATGTTCACTATTACCAATCTCTTCAATGACATCTTTAGTCCACCATTTAAAGTAATTGCATCCACCCTCTTCACTTCCACTCTGCAAAAAAATTACAAAAATAGTTATCCCATATACCATTTAAAACCATAAAAAATATACCTTCAACCTCTCTCACGTTATATTTTGAACAGCCCCAAAATTGTTTCCCCCTGTTCTTTGCAGTTTTCACAGTTCTTAAAACTGATTTCTCTCCACAGTAGCAAATCGGTTGTAAACCCAAACTCCTCGATCCTCTAGCACCACGTGAAGATACACTAGGGTTCTTCTTACCCCAACCATTACAAGTGAAAGAGGAACAGGAATTGCAAAGCGACATTTGAGGATGAAGAGAGAAATGCACTAGTTGAAAGAAGGTCAATACCATGAAGAAGATGAGTTCAACTGAAGAAGAAGGATTCGACGGAGAAGATGAATCCATTTAGGGCTTCAATCAATTTATTTCACATTTGACACGTAGGCTATAGAGAATTTTTAAATCAACTTACACATATCCGTTTTACTTGTCCACTTCATCATCTGAAAACGCCTTTTATGCAACTTTAACGGTTATGGCCAAATTGTTGCTATTTTTTAAAATTAGGGACCTAATTGAGTCAAATAAAAATTGGGGGACCTACTTGAGATTTCGCTACAAATATGGGGACCTCTGGAATGATTTAACCTAATTTCAATAATTGAACCCATTTTGCTAGAATCATGTTACTTTCGCATTTTGCTGTCAACGAGTTTATGATTTTGCACCGTTAATTTTCTGTCTTAGTTTTAATTTAGTGAAATGAGTTGTTAACTTTAATTCATAAGTTCTAGTGGTAGTTGTAGAAGTCTTTATTTTTCAGTTCTCATTAGCATTGTCCTTGATTACATTCAATTTTCATATGTGCATTTTATCTGAATTAAGTTTGCTTAGGTGTGTTGACATTGTTAAGTGTTATTTTGTCGCTATTTACATTATGTTCTGCTGTCACAGACCCAACTCTACAGTTTAAGTTATGTGTTAATTGCTGCTACATTTTCAGTAGTGGTTTTGAGTTATGTGAATGGTTTTCCTTTTCTTTGCTGCATTAGTTTCTACTAAAATAAATTTTGTACATCCATATACATCTCTGCCAGATACTGGTTCTGCATTTTTGAGTGAGTTAAATAGGTAATTTTTGCTGTTGTCATGTTCTGTTTGAGGGTTGCCTTATAGTGTCATGGTCATGCATCTTCTTGTTCATGGTTCCCATTACATCCACAACTACATTGCATCCATTCATGCACATTCATTCTGCATTCAGGTTTGGCTTGATTCAAGCATTCTGCTGCTGCACCGTGTTATTCTTTTCTGTCAGTGACTTAAATTCCTACATCAGGGTTGCTACATAATTCTGCATCCACTCTGCATTAGTTTACTGTAAAGTGTTTGATTTCACTACTGTCACAATTATGAGACACTGCTACCATATGAGACACTACTACTATATGGTTCATTGCTACCATATGAGACACAATTATGAAGCAATGAGACTATTGTCGGTCGAATAGAGTATAATTGTTGAATGGGTAGTTTTGTATGGTATAGATTGTCCATTATATTTTGGAAAAGTTTATATATTATGAGAAATGTATCATTGAGTTTATCGAAGTACTATAAATACATATTATATGCATATGTAGTTGTTTATTGCTTAATACCTAATTTTTAATGATTTAGTTAGCAGTGTAAATCTATTAAATTGGGATGTTACATAAACTATTTCTAGTCCATAGGAGTTAATGATTACATATATTAAATTGTTTTAATTTATATTTATTGGAATAATAGTAAACATTATAAATTTGAATTGGCATGTGTAAGGTATTAAAGTATATTTAATTTGTTAATGGTTTGTTGTACCAATTAAAGATGTTAATTTTAGTTATTTTAAGCATTGATTGGGATGGATTAGCATTTATGCAATTTTTAATGAAAACAACTGAGTTGGTTTTGAATCTTGAAACGTGACAGAAGTGTTATTATTAGAAATTGTAACTTTTGCAATATTATATGATTTTTTGTCGCTTTTATTAGTTTTGAGTATTTTGGTTGAGGGTTTTGTTGATCGTTTAAGTGACACTCAAGTGGTGGTCACCATTGCATATATATAAGTATTGTGGTCCAAGTATTATACTAGTTGTTCAAACAACAAAACTCATTACTCAAACTAATTGAGGTTTGAGAGCTAATTGAGGTTTGAGAGACAAATATTGAGATAATTTTTTCTTTCCTATAATTCTCATTGTTCGAACAACAAATAGTCCCTCAAACGATGGAAAGTCAAAGTTTAAAGTGCATCCTAGAAGTTAGTGGCATTATGCATCGAGTTTTGTTGTTCAAGTGATGATCTAACACTATATAAAGGGGACCTACATATTAATGCTTCGATCACCCAAGTGAAGAATGAATAATCTAGTAAGATTTACAAAAATATCAACAATTTATCAGTCCATAAAAGAGATATATTCACTACCTAACCTTGGCGATGTTGAGTAGGTATCAAATAGTCCCAAGTTTGGTGTATGAATATTCTAATCCAGGACGTTATTTTGAATTATCTTGATATTCACCTACTTGGTAAATACTTCCTTGGATTCCCCTATGGTTTCTACTTTTCACCTCGTAGTGTACCAAACTATGACTTTGCAATACACAAATACTCTTACATTGGTTTGATCTCAACTCAATGAAACCAAATTTAAGACTCTTTCTCATCTGGCATACTCTTAGACATTTTCAAGGATCACAAATGTTATGACTATCAATATATGTATGTTGTATTTCTTTGACCAATAATCTATACACCATCCATACAAGTACAAAAAGTATAAAAATATTAAGAGAGCATGTAGATAACTCTCTTTTATCCAAGCTCACTGATTAAAAGAAGGTTTAAATATTGTTTTGGTCTAGTTTGTTTAGTTTTGGTCCTTGGTTTGCTAAATTATGTTCAATTTCGTCATTTTCGTTGATGTCATTTAAATTGATTACGACATAGTGTACATGTTGGCACTATTCACATTACGTGGATTGTTTTAATTATGATTGTTTGTGTTTTGTTCAAATAAGTCCCTATTTTAGTTAAATTTCTTCAATTTAGTCCCACCCTTCACTTCATCATGACCTTCACCATGGACTCCTTCATCACCCTCACCATCCATTTCATGACTCTTCACCATTACCACCACCACCACCATCGTCGTTGCAATCACCACCACCACCACCACCAAACTAAAACCACCACTACCACTCTATAACCACCACCACACTAAAACCACCTCCAACACCAAACTAAATCCACAACCACCACCACATTAAAACAACAACCACCGCCACAACCACCCTACAACCACTAACACAACTATACCTTACAACCACTACCATCTCACTAAAATCACCACCACCATCTCACTAAAATCACTACCACCAGACTAAAATCATAGTCATCACCATTACACTAAACCCATCAAAACCAACACGCATGGTGGTAGGGCTTTTTGTTTGATGGTGGTGAATGTGGCTTTAGTGTGGTGGTGAGGGTGGTAGTGGTAGTAGTGATTTTAGTATGGTGGTGGTGGTTGTAGGGGGTGAATGTAGGGTGGTTGCGGTGGTGGTGATGATTGTGGTGATTGTAGGGTGGTAGTGGTGGTTTTAGTTTGGTGGTGGTGGCGGCAAAAATGGTAGTGGTGGTGATAGTGGTGAAGGGTCATGAAATGGAGAGTGAAGAATGATAGACCATTGAAGGGATAGGGGGAACCGTGCCCCCCCCCCCCCCCCTTTTTTTTAAATTTTTTTTTTTTTTTTTTGAAACTTTTAATTTTTTG
>Ga0214544_1003981_pt1 | contig 30028 bp, 28 predicted proteins | sample CNSS3metaG_FD_160074 | JGI IMG/M metagenome (GOLD analysis project Ga0214544, IMG submission 160074) | Root nodule microbial communities from cowpea collected in UCLA plant growth center, Los Angeles, California, USA - CNSS3 | ecosystem: Host-associated > Plants > Roots > Nodule | place: USA...
TGATACTTGAACGTTCTTCTGTAAGAAGACTTATGTCAACTAAAAGACTAATAATAGTTCAATATTAGTATATGACCTTTCTTTACACGTTATAAGATAAAGAGGGTTTGATTTTGAAATTGGTGTACGGTAAACACGTGTTGGAAGAAAGAAAGTTTAATACCACATGGAAATGAAACTGTGTTAAAATTTTGCAGGATGAGATAGTAGTAGCAGAATTTTCTTCTCTAAGAAATTATTATCAAGGCATCCACACAAGCAATGGTGTTGATAATTAAGATAAAAGGAAATATAAGAAGTATGAATAAAAAACTTAACAATTAACGAACACTTGAATAAGAGTGTCATACTATATAATTCTACATTCGTCACAAGACCTCTTCCCTTCCTAACAAAATGCCATGGTACATAAACATGCATCAATCCAAATTAAATACAGAGACTAATTTTCTCAACTTGGCCATCTGAAAGATTGAACTAAGCTCAATGCTAGATAACTGACACTCTTAAAAAGACATTAATAAGAATTTCTATGATACATCCCCATGTTAAGAAAGGACATTGATGCAATTACAAGAAAGCAAGTGTTGAACCCTTTATCGCGTTCAGATTCAAACAAAATCTGAGGTTACCCCCTAATGTGGTATAGGGTCAACCAAGGTATCAATCCAAGAAAACATGAGTCAAGTAGTTGATTGTATAAGTCTTTCAGAGAATGAAATGCAAAGATTGTGGGGTTTTTAAAATAAGAAAGTGTAAATGACAATTAAAACTAAAATGGCTATCCTAAAGCATGACATATAGGCACAAAGAACTACGCTATAAACAATATCAGAAAAAACACATGAATGCAGAGCTAAAATGCATGACAGCAAAGTGAGTAATGTGCAAAATTCAATGAGAATGAATTAGATTGGCAAGAATTGACTAATGAAATCAAACACCTTTTTCATGATGAAAGTAAACAAATATTATTTTTAATCACAAAGAACGGAACAAAAGCAATGTTGTGATTCTTATCTTAGTGGTACATTTGTTTGCAATGAAAAGGGTGGGTCCAATTTTAAGGTGTTCATTGCAGATAGATACGCTAAAAGAAAATTGATTAGTTTTAATGGAAGCATTGTGTGAAAAGATTACTACCAAGTAATGTAAATTGACTAAGTTTAATGACTTGAATCAATTGTAAGCACAAATAACAAATGAACACTCAAGTTTAAATAAGAGCAAGAAAGTACAGAGACAAAATTCATGAAGGGATTAACGAGAACTAAAAGCTAACCTTGACCGTTTTCACTCCAACATCGATCACACTTAACTCCTGTAAAGGAACAAACCTACCAATTTCACTCATTCAACAAAACAACAGTAATGCGTGGTTAGGGTTCAAATGTTGACCTTCAAAAGGAGAAAAGAGATGGACAGTGAGGGCGACACAGACTAGGAGTGACTTCGTAGGCGACTTCGCACCAGTGATGCTAGCAGACGAAGAGCACAGAAACAACACGCGACGGTGACGGAGACTTCGTAGGCGACTTCGCACGGTGGCGGCGACTTCGCGCACGGTGACGGCACTTCGCACGGTGGTAGCGGCTTCGCACGGTGGCGGCGAGTTCGCACAGTGACGGTGGGTGTCGGGAACGGTGACGACACTTCGCATGGTGGTAGCGGCTTCGCACGGTGGCGGCAAGTTCACACAGTGACGGTGGGTGTCGGGAAGTGGGAGCGACAAAACAATCAACTACGTTGGAAACGAAGAGCCATGTTAAGGAAAAGAAATTATCGAAAGAAATGGGAAATGGGAAACATATTGTGCCGGTTACAAGGTCAACGAGTATAGTATCTCTTTCAAAAATTAAAAAAAATAATATATATTTTTATATATACGAAATTTATACCAATTTTAGTTATAACCGGTATAAAAGTCTTTTTCAATATTACAAAAATGCCATCGCATTAATTTTTATACCGGTTGAAAGTATAATTGGCATAAAAAATCTCATATTATTTACAAAATTCTTATCCGCCTCTTATTTTATACCTGATGGATTTGAACAGGTATAATAATGTAGGTATAAAAAGCTTATTTTGCACTAGTGATCATTGAGAAGATTGCTACCCATGACTTGTATCTCTTGTTGGGCTACGTACGAGAAGATTTTGTTGATGGAAGGAATGTGGTCCATCAAGAGGACATGGGACTTCACATTGTTGTGCTGCTCATTCAACCCTCTAAGGAATTGCAGAGCATGATCTTCTATCTTTCTTTGATCAATCAATTTCAAAACTCCACAAGAGCATCTAATATCACGCGAACAAATAGGATCGGGTCTAAAGTTCTCGATCTCATCCTAAATAATGCATAGTTTTGTGAAATATTTTGTTACCGTTAGTTCTCCTTGTTTGATGGAGGAAGCTCCAACTGTAAATCTGATATGCGCATGAGGTTTCCTTGAAAATATCTTGTTCTGAGATCATTCCAGATTTCATCAGCCCTATTCATCCACAAGATGCTTTGACCGATTGATGGCGATACCGAATGTACAATCCAGGAAACCACCATGTTGTTACAACGCTTCCAGGCATGATAAGTGGCTTCATTCTTGTTAGGTTCTGAAGTCGTTCTGTCAACAAAATCGAGCTTGTTCTTTGTGCTCAGAGCCGTCACCATGGATCTACTCCATGAGTTGTAGTTGCTTACATCAAGCACGGGTGAGACAAACGCGGTAGCAGGACTCTCATTGGGATCAGTTCCTTCAGAAAGCGATTTTGTTGAATCCAAAGCAGGCATGGATGATTCCTTACTAATGTTGCAAAAGAGAACCAAGAAACAATAATAGAAATCAAGAAGAGCGAAAACAGAGATGCGCAGCAAGCACTTCAAGAGAAGTGCTCTGATACCATCTTAAACTTTCTTGGAAACGTTTGAAACTGGAAAAGCTATCATCACAGAGAAAATGCAGAGAAACATATCCATGGTGAAGAAGAAGAAAAAAAAAAAAAGTAAAGAGTTTCTTTATTTCTGAAAAAAATACAATTACAAAGGTAACCCAAACGGTATATATATATATATAACAAAGAGAATGTTGTATATGACAAAAAATAAAGTCAAAATAGAAATGGAATGGCGCGTTATTCATTAAGATGTAATTGGTCCGTTATATTTCTTGAGGAATCCTTCAGTCTTTCTTTATTTTGACATATTCTTTCTCTTAATTTCGCACCAGCCTACTGAAAATTTCCAAACTCATTATACTATCCATATTCAATGTATGTCATGCTTAAAACTGCAAACCATCATGTTAACTTGAAATTAAAACCTCTAAACCGTTTATTTTTGACGTTAAAGTGCTGCACCAAAACTTGATTCACATTAACTCCTTATTGCACTAGTTCTCTTTTAAATCCAAATATCTATTACTGTACCCCTCTCTACATCCAGAAGCCTACATCATCCGAATTCAACATAACCTATAACTTCAACGTAGATGCACCAAGAACAAGTCCAAATTCAATTCAAATGTTTATATTTAATTAAATTTCACTATAGCACCAAATTAATTGCGCTAGAAATCCAAGATTTATCTCTTATGAACTTGTACTAGGAAACCAACCCTCAAATTCCCATCAGGTGAAATCCACATTTCCTAATCCTCAAGGACAAAGTCTAAATTCATACATCCTTCCAATTCAATGAGCCCTAATTTTTTTATAAATATTTTAATACATTTTTTTCTAAGAAATGACATTTATTGTTTTGCAATCCTCACTGCATCAGCCTCACTGCACACTAAGTTATGCCACTTTTCTACTAACCAATTTTATTTGCACGATAAAAACAATAGTACTATATCTGTAAATTGAAACGAATAACATGTTAGCTATTACTCAAACTAAATAAAGTACATGACTCATTTAGGCATTCTACTTATTCCTAAAATTTTAATATAAACTTATCAACCTTTTATTTTTCTACTAAATAAAGATTTGTTTCCATCTTATCCTTATTTGTGTTTAGTTTTCCAATACACGTACACTTCCTAGTCCACTTCCAACTCGCTCTTAATCTTCCTCAAAACCCAACATGCCTTTTAGTGTTAAAATAATAACTAATAAATTCTCTAAATAAGGGTTGAATCAAGGTCTTCTCTACTAACAAGTTCTAATCAAATGAGTTACCACATCTTTTAATCATAATAACTTAAGTATGTGGAAGATCATGGAAAAAATTAGAATAAAGAGAAATACATGAAAAAAAATTGATGATTTGATTAAGATTATTGATTTATTTAAATTAATTATTTTATTGAATTATGAAACATGGAATAATTAATTAAGTGATTTAAGTTTATTTTAATTATTTGATTTATTTATGAAATATGGAATACATGTGTAAAATTATGGTGCGCACTATATCATGTGAAACCATATAGCTTGTTGGTTAGTGGTATACGTAGGTTTGCTTCCCTTTCGTTTATGGATTTTTTATCACATGATTAAGGGAAGTTAATTAAAATGCATTAACGGAGAATATACCTAATTATGATTAATACGGGTTTCTGTTGTGGTCTCTCGCTTCCCTTATTTGTTTATATAGAGCAGTTTCTGGTTTGGTGGTTAAGTTACTATTGTTGCCAAAAGTATGCTATACGTATATTGGGGCTGTTCCTAGTAGATTTGAAGGCCATTTATCGTGGGTTGAGGTACAACCCTATGTTCGCTCATAATTTTCCTGCATGCGTTAGTGGTTATTTGAGCCCGTGGCTGTATGAAAACTTACTGGTTCCACCAAAGGTGTCAATTTGGCTCAGACCACAGGGTTTGGTCCTTGTCCATGTGTGGGCTGGGACCAAAAAAATCCACATTGAAAAAAAACCCTCAACAAATAATTTCACAGGGCCAAAAACCCTACAAAAGTCCTGTGGGTCAGGGCTAACCCATGGGCTTTCATCTTCCACTTGAAAAATATATTATATTTTAAAATACATTATTATCTGTGGGAAAGGCCCAACGAACCGAACAAGCACGACGACCCGAATAGGTCGAACGACCCGGACATGCCCGACAACCTCGACAAGTACGATGACTCAAACGAGCCCGATGATCCAAATAGGCCCAACGAACTAAACGGGCCCGACGGGCCCGACAACACGGACGAGCCCGACGACATGGATGGGCCCGACGACCCGAATAGGCTCAACGACCCGGACGGACCCAACAACCCAGACGGGCCCGACGAGCCGGATGGACCCGACGAGCTGGATGGGCCAGACGACCCGAACAAGCCTAACGACCCAGACGTGCCATACGACCTAGACGGGCCCGACGACTCGTATGGGTCCGACGACCCGGACAGGCCCGACGACCCAGACAGGCCCGACGACACGTACGTGCTCGACGACCCGAATGGGACCGACGACCTGAATTGCCAAGACAACCTGGACGAACTCGATGACTCGGATTAGCCCGACAACATGAACGGGCCCGACGACCCGGACGGGCCCAACAACATGGATGGGCCCGACGACCTAGACGAGCTCGACAACCTGGACGGGCTCGAGGACCCAGACGGTCCCAACAACCCAAACGGGTCTGACGAGCCGGATGGGACCGACGACCCAAATGGGCCATACGACCTAGACGACCCAGACGGGCCCCACGATCCGAACGGGCCCGACGTCCCTAACGGGCCATACGACCTAGACGACCCAGACAGGCCCAACGATCCGAACGGGCCCGACGACCCGAACGGGATCGACCACCCGAACAGGTCCGATGACCAAAACCGGTCCGACGATCCGTATGGACACGATGACCCAAATGAGCCCTACGACCCAGATAGGCCCGAGGACCCAGACGGGTCTGACGAGACGTACGAGTCCGACAACCCAAACGGACCTAACGACCCGGATGAGCCCGACGACCTAAATGGGCACGACAACCCGGACGGGCTCGACGACCCGAACATGCCTGACGTCCCGAACAGGCCCAATGACAGAGATTGGCCGACAACCTGAATGGGCCCGAAAATTCGAACGGGCTCGACGACTCAGATGTGCCCGACCACTCGGACGAGCCCCTCAACTCGAACGGGCTTGATTATCCAGACAGGCCTAACGACTCAAATGAGCCCGACGACCCAAATGGGCCCGACGACCTAAACCGCCCAATGACCTAGACAGTCTCGATGATCTAGACAGGACCAACGACCTGAATAGACCCGACCACCTGGACGGGACGGACGACCTGGAAAAACCCGACGAATCGGACAAGCTCGTTGATCCAGACAGGCGCAACGACCCGATTAGGCCCGTCCATGTCGTCGGGCGCGTCTGGTTCGCTGGGTCCATTCGGGTCGTTGGGCCCATCCGGGTCGTCGGGCTCGTCCAGATTGTCAGCTCCACTTAGGTCGTCGGGCCCGTCGTGATCTGCGGGCCCATCTATGTCGTTGGGCCCATCCGGGTCATCAGGCCCATCCGTGTCGTCGGGCCCGTCAAGGTTGTTGGGCCCGTTCCACCTTATTTAGTGTTGTTGTTTTGTTTCTGGTGTTGAGGGCTCCTACTATTACATGTGGTTTGCTAAATTAGTGGTTCAACGAGAGCATGAGTCTAGTTGTGGTTTAGGCATCGCGCATGAGGGATGCAGTTTTCGCCCCTTTGTCAGAAATGCATGCACGAGTTTGCTAGGTCTCAAGGTGGTGCACTTTTGGTTCTCTTCAATATTAGTTTGCCATGAATTGTTGTATGGTGGTGGGTTCTTTTCACGAGATTTTGTGCCTTGTATGTTACTAATAAACCTCTTATAACGTAGAGATTTAATCAAAACTCGATTTCTTCATTTAAAACTAACTAATGTAGTAAAGTGAACAATCTAGGATCAATCTGAATGATAGACAAAGGCAAATGAATAATTTATTGAACTTGTGTTGTGAAATTGGAGGTGATAATGCTGTCGTTGACGCAATCAAATTAATACTGTAAAAACTATACAAAAGGGTAAAGATAGTAGTCAACAAAATAGAAAGGGTAAAGTAACCCAAAGTCATCTCCCAACAAACACGAAATTGATTTCTAACAAATTAGTTCTTATAAAAACTATACAAAAGAGTTAGTTTAATAAAATAATAAAAATATAAGAGATAAAGATAAAAAGATAAAATAAAATAAAAATAATAGTAAAGAAAATTAGGTCGATTCCAATACTTTTTCAAAATAAGATTAATTATTGGTTTCCTAAAGATTATTGTTATTGATTCCTTGTTTAAAACTTCAAATTAATCGATGTAACTTCTCAATTAATGTGTTGTCGTCCTTACTTTTAACCAGAGTAACTTCACAATCAAAAGCAAGATCTTTATAGATTAATCATAGTAAATTTAACCAAAGTAACTTCTCAATTAAATATTACTAATCCTAATCATGTCCATTCTTTTACCTCTTATATCTAGTAAAATGCTAATTAACCAAAGTAACTTCTTGATTAATTTAATCTAAATTTTCAGCTTTAATCAAAGTAACTTCTCAATTATTAGCAAATATCCATGCAATCATATGAAAATGTCTTAAATTAATCAAAGTAACTTCTCAATTAAAATTTAAAAAACCTTGGACATATACAATTGCTATCTTATGTGTAAGGCCCAGTTTTCTGCCTTAAAGTCTTAAGGGCTGCCTTTAAGTTATTGGGCCTAAGGGCTGGCCCAAAGGATAAAACCACCTTAAAGTCTGCCCTAATTCACTCATTCTACACTTTCAGAATCTGCTCCCTTGGTGCTTAAAGTCGCAACCATCACTCTGTTAGGGTTTCAACGTTTAACCAGATTCAAGCCTAGCTCAACCTCGTTCTACTCACGTAAGTATTCCCCAACGCATAGCTTCCAATCTCTGGTCTTATTGTGTAGCCAATGTTAATGTTCCCGTAACGTACCCACTGCTATGCTTTTTCTGGCTCCATAATCCTCTCCTAGAGCTGTGGTGTTCCTCCATTCGACGTCAAGGCCTTGTGCTAGATTATTCCCAGGTAGAGGAAGCTAGAACCTCCTTGTTTAATGCGATTGCGAGTTGCTTTGCTTGTATTTTTATGATTCTTGAACTGATATGTTGCTGTGAATGCATGGAATGGTTGGTGTTGTCGTTGGTATGTGAAAATACAACTGCTGCAGGTACGGACAATGGCGGCGATTGATAATCTCGCCCAAGCGAGCTTGTCTCGCATAGGCGAGGTGAGTAGAGGCTCACCCATGCCTTCTTGCGTGAATGGTCGCCCAGGCGACCCGACCAGTTTTGAGCAAGTGAGCGTCTCACTCAGGCGAGGAGAGTCTCGCCTAAGCGAGAATGTGCAGAGGCCACTGTTCCAAATTCACGAGCTCTCGCCTAGGCGAAGGGAGCTCGCCTGAGCGAGAGTCTCTCTCGCCTGGGCGAGGCCCTTCAGCCTGAGCGAGGAGCTAGGCGAGGATACATTTTGAGTTGGTTTTCTATCTGTTCTTGGATGGTTAGCATGCAATTGATTGGGTTATTATATAATGGCATGATGGGGGTGATTATGCATGATTAGGAGAGGGTTATGTGTGGTGAATTGTGAGTTTGGCATGATCTTTGTATGAATTATACATGAGAGGTTGGATATATATATATATATATATATATATATATATATATATATATATATATATATATATATGTATATATATATATATATATATATATGTGTGTGTGTGTGTGTGTGTGTGTATATGTATGGTCACGAATTTGACATGAGCAACGATGGACATTGATAGTTGGTAATCCAGTGGCATGGTATTGGTATGAGAGGAAGCACTTTACTCATGGTTGGGAATAATGAGTTGGTAATGATTCAATATATGATAAATGAGGATTGGTTACGGATGCTGGTGTGAGGTTCATATGCATGATATATGTATATGTTACTTGGCTGTTTGTATATGTTTGGTATTTGGTCAGTACGTAATTCCTTGAAGTCTCTAGGTGAGACTTCAGGGTCGTGCTTCAATGGTCGGGATGTAATTCCATGGCCCTTGTTAGTGGGTGTCCATGGTGGTGCCCCATCTATATAACTTGGTAAGGATTCAAGGTAAGGATTGCATCTTGACACTCTAAGGAGTCAGTTAGTCTCACTTAGAGCGGACTGACTCTTGTGGTGAGAGTAGCAGGAGGCCTGAAACTCATTAAGGGCTAACCTTGTGTGTGAGGGAATTGATTCATTGTAACACTTGTAACACATAGCTCGGGGGTGAGCAGCTCGAGGGTGAGCACAGGTATCCACCACAAGTGTAAGCATCCGCTGAATCCGACCAGGTTATATGTATCCGGATGAGTCGAGTCGAGTCGTAGTGTATTGATTTAGAAGGTTATAATATGCTTGGGTGATGTACGTATATTGGACTGCGAAAGTATATATGAATGCATTGATGAAATCTTTACGGCTCTAGCTTACCCTGTTTGTTTGTCTAGTTGTCTTGTATATGGCTCTTCTCTCTTTTACGATGATCATCAATTTATTGATGGGAGCAGATGCGAGAGGTTTCGCGGTCAACGGGGGAATGGTGACTCCGCTGCTTAGCCATCTAGACTGGATTTTCTACTCTGGGCTTTCTTTTAGGGCCACGGCCCATGTATTGGCTGTCCTTTAAACTTCCATTTCATTTCAGTTAAATTTTTGTATCTAGTTTAGTTTGGCATCGTTGTATGTCTTGGTTCATTGTAAGGTGTTATGTGGAAACTCTAAGACTGCGCCATTATACTATTTCGTTGTGACATTTCCTTTAATTACAGTTATTAATTAAATGGGGTGTTACATTATGTAGATTTAACACTATGCTAACTTGATATAATGTAAAAATCATTACTTTTACTAGATTAAGAACCAAAAGACATAGATGAAAATAAATCTCAACAAGAATGAAAAGAACAAACAAATTAATTGATGTATCCTCAAAATCCAATTTAGAAATTACAATGAAACTAACCCTTTAAGCTTAGCCCTCCATGGAATGCAAAATAAAATAAAATAAATAGAAAAAGAGAATGTGGGTAGAAAGAACGAAATTAGGCCTCCCTAAGAGTTTCTAAACTCCGAAGTGCCTAGCTTCTTCGTTTTATGCTTTTCCTTCGTCTCTTTATATATATAGGCCTTGATTGGACTTTGACTTTATCTTTTCTGTTGCTAAAATCTTTTATCTTTTTATATAATATTTTTCAAATAATTAACAGATTTTATCGGTTTCTAAAATATTTGGAAGATTTTATGTTGATAATTTGAGATATATCAAAGATAATTAATTAAAAATGCTAAGTTAATTATTTAGCAACTTAATTTCTGTCTAATTTCCAATTTGCCCCTCTTGTTTGATTATTTGACCAACTTTGACAAGAATCTCCTGGCCATGTGTGCCAGATCGTGGTTGCCATTTGAATGTCAACGAGCTTGGTTTTGTGGTGTAGGCGGCGACGATTTCGATATCCTTTCCGGTGAGGTGGTTTGTGGAGATGCGTGTGTGGTTCGTGGTGCTATTTTGTGTGGCTGAAACGTTGTCATGTTCTCGCTCTACTACTGGTATTTATAAGTGCTACACAAAGATGGAGGTAGACGGTGCGATGAGTTATTGTAGATGTGTGGTCAGTGGTGGCACATGGTGGTGGTTTAGCGATTTGTTCCTAGCGGGCTACCATGGATGCTGACGGCGTTGCTGGTTCGAACGCTGGCCTCGTGTTCGGTGCTTCAATCTAGTGTGTTGCGAACAAGTGCTGAGTCGGCTGGTGCGTGAGGGCTTCAATGGAGTTGTTGTTGTTGCGATGCAAAAGATGGTGGTGTCGAGTTCACGATTCAGATTTGTTCACGTTGTAGTGACGAAGGATGGAGGTGCAATGGTTGTCGTGACAGTGCAGAAGATGGTGGTGATGACATTTAAGGTTTCAATGGTGACCAGGGTTTCTGATTTGGAAGAACGTTGAGGATGATGAGGTGTCACTCTCTGATTGGTGTAGGTGTGTGTGTGCAAGGATAGTGACATGTGTCAGCAGATGGTTGGCTAGATTTGATAAACAAGGATTCACACATGCAAGTTAGTAATTTAGGGAGGTGCAACAGTAAAAGTTGATTGTGTGGTCCATTGTTGAAAAAAGGGATTGTATATGTAATTTAGGGGTGCATTCAACTCTTTTGTATATTTCTTTCTGGAATTTACTAACTTTGGCCTTATTTTGTAACTTGAAAGAATTAAATTTCACACATTTAAAGAACCAAATTTAACTTCATCAACAAATATTAAAATACCAAAAAATAATTTATGCAACTAAAAATTATTGTTTAAGACATTTTTATCACACAAGCTTAAATAACCTAATTATTAGAATGGTTAATTAAATCAGTCTTTAAGCACACAAATTCAATTAAATACCTAAAATTAAACATTAAATGAAGGCATAAATATGAATTCATCATGAGGAAATCTAATAAAATCTATTAAAACTAAAATCAACTTAAAATGCCATAAATATGTGCAAATGCAAACAGTTCGACAAAATGCCTAAATGAACTACAATACACCTAAAGTGTTAAATGAAATGTCAAGATGAACTAAGTGGTGTCTATGTATGGTTATGCAATGGCATTATCCTAAACACAATTTGACTATGCAGAATGCTTCTAATACCTAAATGAATTTCGAATCAACCACTGGATATGAATTAGAACTCATAAACACAAAAATCACAATTCTGGAAAATTCCTGAGAGTATTAATGTGCATATACAGGGCAACATCGAATTGCGAAATCTAATGCTTGAAATAAAAATGTAATGATATAGAACGATTCTAAATGATCACTATTAACTAAATGAATAAGAATCATGCAAAACATTTAAGTAAAACTTGAATTCCCAATCTACGAACCTTAATTAACTAAAATAATGAACTATGCATGGATGCGAAATTGAATGCAACGAATGGTGAATTGGATGCGTAAGAGACATCGTGTATGACATCACGATGAATATACAAACATGAATCAAGCACGAAAAACATGAAATTATAGAATCCAAAATTGAAACACGAATGAAACAGTGTGTGGTAGTGTGCATTCTACAAAACTGAACTTTGTGATTCAAGATGCATGGTTTATGTTAGATTGATCCTATATAAAAAGACATTTGATATCTAAGTAATGATGACATTGCATCTTCTAAAATTCAAGAAGACTTCAAATTTCAGTGTTGAAGTAGATTAATATCACTCAACTAAATACATGAATCTATTTAAGAAGAACATCCTTAGAATAATTGGTTTAGTGAAAATGGATCAAATCACCTTTGAACAACTCCAAGAATCATCAAGAACAGTAGGAAAATATGCAAAAAAACAGTGAAGAAGAAAAGTAAGTTGTGGAGAGAAAATGTACGATTCACGTAGTGTAGGGAATGGATGAGTGCATGAATGGTGTGTATGAATATGCTATGATTGAACTCTGTCTCAATGAAAGCAGTGGTGCCAAATAATACAAATTTAGCACCTGCAACTAGTTTTACCAATTCCATTATCTAACTAAACTATCATATTTTTCCTAACTACTTTGCAAATCCAACTTGTAACTTGGGTGGCAGGTTTCCCAACAACTGTCATAGCTCACTTTAGGTCACTTGTTCGTATTTGGTGATGCTTCAGCCTTCATGACCTGCTGCAATAGATGACTGAATCCAGTTGGCTAAAAGATGCTCTAAATTCACTCATCTAATGGTCCTTCACCTGCTAGCTTGTATGGCTTGTGCTCTACTTCAATCTTCATCACAACATCTTTTCACAACTAATTATGTTTTAACAGCTCCTTTTTGAACCCTTAGCTACACTTACAACTAAGAAAGCAAATTATAGAATTCACCAAATCAAACTATGCTATGACTAAAATTCATCTAAAAGAATTAAACATGCAAAAATAAGATTTAAGAGTGTTATGCATCTATGGATCACTTTTCAGTCATCTCAGAGTTAGAACATGTGTATTTTAATGTCTTGAAACTTCTATCGCAAGTGCCATCTCATTTGGATTTGAAAATTAAAAAAGTCAACTTTGGGTCAAACTTTGGTCAACATTTGTACACAAAAGTCAACCCTGCCATTTTGAGCAATTTGGTTGGATCAGACTTCTCTCATGGCTTCCCCTGGACATTTGTATTCTCCCTTGATCTTTATTTCTGCATCAAACTCAAAAACCTCAAATTTTGATGTGAAGCATACTAACTCTACTTAAAAGCTCCTAAAACTAGACTGCACTAGACTAATTCTACTCTTATGCCTATATATCTAAACTAAGATCAAACTAATATGCTACTACCTATTTATGAACCTATCTTATATGCTAAGCTAGACCATACTAAGAGTACTCCTAAAGAATACACTGAAAATTGCATTAAAAACACCTAATTAAATTACCTTTGCAAAATTAGACTAGAAACCTAGCTAGACTAAATCTAAGCAAAAAAAACTCTTAATTAACACTTTAACCTACCCAAAACAATGCAATTAGCTAAGAAAAACTCTAGAGATACAAGACTTATTAGTTACTTCCTTTTACCACGTGCAAGTACTACCGAAGTGTTATAGTGGTGGCATGGTGGTTCCACGATGTAGGTGTTGTAGCGTCTTGGAATGGAAAGGGATTGTGCTTTTCTTCCTTCAGTAATATAATGTTGTATATCTCATGAGGATGTAACTGGGAGGGGGCCCACAGGAACGTGAAACAATTTTTGTAAGTCCTTGAGGAGTAGGGGAGACAAGTATGATGTCGCGATGTCAGGACAACTCAAACTAGTTGTTCTAGAAAACTAGATGAGGTGGTGGAAAATAGGAGACGCGAAAAACTAGAGTGGGATTGTGATTATGACGTTTAAGTACTTTACTTTGTTGGATGTGATGTTTATCATTTCTTGTAATGTCTTATTTTGTTAAATCTCTTTTATATATCATTATTTATAGTTAGCTTACCCTATTTGTTTGTTTGATGTATTTATGCGATGATCGTATAACATGTGTGTTATACAAGAGTAAGTGATAATACATGTGTGTCAGACGTAGTGTAGGTTGATGAGAGGATGGGATGGTGGTGTAGAAACCACCAAGTCATAAGGTCATGCATAGGTAAGCTAAGCTTCTCTGAACACTTTATAGATACAAAAGAATGTGTTGCACCCGAATCAAACAGAACATTTACACATTTCAAAGTCACAAAACAACAACTACACAAGCTCACTTGCCATAATCAATTTTTTTTTCTCGAAAACCTAACTTTGGTACCAAAATGTAACACCCCAATTTAGGATGCCACGAAAAGATATAAATCATATAAATTTTAGCGTAAACGATTATTTTCCGAAAATGCACTTAAGCAAGAGATTATAATTTAATTTTAAATAAGTAGTTCAAAACATCAATTGTCCAAAAAAGAAATCAAGTAACACTAGCAAATAAAATAAAATACATTGTCTTTAACATTTATTTTAAAACAACTTAATAAAATCTCGAGTGCATCCCATCCTCTTGTAAATCTACTCCACACTAGAAATATCTACATTATCATATGCTCCCGTATAACACATACGTCATACGATCATCGCACACACAACAAATACACAATACAAACAAGGGTAAGCTAACAACAAAACACGATATATAAAATAAATTTAACAAAATAAAATATCACATCCAACCAAGTAAAATGCTTAAGCATGATAATCACCACCACAGTCTGGTTTTGCCGTCACCCTTCCCTTACCAATTTTCCTTAGTTTTCAGAACCTGATTGTTTGAGTCGTCTTGGCCTTGCGACACTGGACCTATCTCCCTTGCTCTTCTAGGACTTACGAGTAAAAACTTCGGTGAATCTCACACCAAACATTATACTCAGCAACGAGCCGAAACTAAGGTCAAACATCTTTCCCCTCTTCACTGGCTCACACAAGAAAGAGATTACAACACCCGAACCCATCCTCTTCCATTGTCTCACACAGGCGAAGATAACCCTTTTCCATTACCTCGCACAAGCGAAAGGGTCATCTCTGGGTTTCTGTAACATCCCAACCGGATATTACAGATTTAAATAATAAAATAAAGAAATAAATAATAAAACTTCATTTATTATAACTTATGTTCCCAAAACGTGGGAAAATTAAAACCGTATAGTAGTAATAAATAATCTCAAAACTTCTACTATAACTGAAACATAAAATCCATAATAAAAACCAAGTTTAATAATATAAAATATTACAACTGTTCCAAAACATAATAAAAACTCTAATAAAAAATCTTCTCCCAATACTAGCCCCACTCCGTCTCTAGGCCTCACCAGATCCACCTGCAATATCATTTGCTCCCGTGTACCGCGTACACGATCATTGCCAAACATAAGCAGATAGGGTGAGCTAACAAATTCCACATATATAAATATTGCACAATTATATATATCACACAATCACACCAAAGAAATTTATTCCTTTGATCCCATACCACAAGACCACTACCATAATAATCGTGTTCTACGTCTTATAGCGATTTCCTCAAGATGTCTTACTGCTATACCTATCGGCCACAACCGATAGAGCACGTGCAGGAAACCATGCTACGAATCATACACCGTAACGCCAGGTGGACTTCCCATATACGAAGATAGTTCGTAACGTCCCAAGACTACCAAACTCGTCAACTAATTACTAAGGAGGGCAATCCATCTGGACCCATCCGTACTGGCTACAACCAACACACTCACACCGGCAACACTCGCCAACCCGAGCCACAACTCAAGAGTTCCTCGTGTGCATCCGCTATCCCGAGCCACAACTCAAGGGACGTCATTCCGGGCCACAACCCAGAGAATGCCACTTGCTTAACCCCTATCCCGAGCCACAACTCAAGGGATACGTTCCGAGCCACTACTCAAGGAACACCAGCAAGTCGACCTTTAAGGCATCACTAAAGCTTTGTAGATCACGCACATAAAGAATAAGAACACCAGTACTACTGTAGTCAAATCGCCTAGCGGGGGACACGTACCACTAGGCGCTACGCGCTTCCAGACCGCCTAGAGGGTGTGATGGGTCGAACCTTTGTTCACATTAAATATTTAAATTTTAGGAATTTAACATTATTTTCGTGCTTAAGAAATGATATTAGTTGCATCATATTTGTTTGGATAATCTTAAGTCAAATAACGCAACTAGAATTTGGTTTAAGTCCTTGAGACTATGAATAGTGAATATTGTAGGTCATAAAAGAAGTCCCAAAATAAGAATTTTGGAGAAAAATAGTTCAGTTACTAAATGCACCCCCAATTCTCATGTTTACACCCCTTTTTTCCAATTGGAATATCTATTTCTGAAAAAAAAAACATTTCTGGAGCCAACTACACCCCCTGTTTTCAGGTTTACACCCATTTCTGTAATTTAACTTTCAATTTTTGTTCTGCACCCCTCCTTTTTACTAAGTTGCACCCCTAATGTCACTTAAAATCTAGTCCACCAGATTTTGCCACATGGCAATCCTTCACTTAATAAGTTCAACAATTAAAACATGCCACGTCCTCAATCCTCCACTCACTAAAATAACCAATCATAGAGTGACACCTCATCACCCTATCTCCTTCACATAACCAAAACCCTAATTTCTTCTCCTCTCTCACCCTCACCATGCTGCAGTCGTCGCGCCTAAGGCCAATTGTCACCGCATCGCCGTCAGCTTCCCCCTCCACACCTGCGACTTGCCAGAACAGCCCCCTTTCCGCCGCGCCATCGTAGTCTTCCGCCGCATCCCAAAACAAAACTCTACCGCTCCATCTGCGCACCACCTACGTCGCCGTCTTCTCCGACGTGTCAAGCTGCCACCACCACCTGCTCCTTGCCGTTTAACGTCGCGCCGGAAAACCACCATTGCTGCTCCATGAAAGATCCCCAGACCTGCAACAGCCAACGCGAAGCTCCGCTGCGTCGTCCTCGCGCCACCATCGTCTCCCGTTGAAGACACCATGCGCTGAAGCCACCTTGCGCGACGCTATCAGCCACGGAAGCCACACGAAACGTCATTTGCACGAACTAGCAAAGTCATCTTCTTCCTTGCTGCAACGAGCTCCGTCCCCCACCCGAAGCCACCATGAGTTTGCGCCTGCAATAGTACCAATGCTTCACCAACATGAGTCTCTCTTCCCTCTCACACTGCCATCACACATATGAAGAGATGAAACAGAATCATGCATCTGCACACGAGTTCTAACCGTCACAGATCTGCATCAGTTCGAACCAGACTGAACACCATCACGCTGTCATCGTGAGCCTCATCGGAAGTGCTTTCAAAGTCATCGCGAACCATCTGTAGCAGTCCGAGAAGTCCTCCTCGCAGCGACTGTCAACCATGGAAGAAACACACATGGGAAACCGTAATTCTGGAGAGAGAAAGTGCACTGCCACATGTCTGCTTCTCAATGGGCAATCCTATGAGTCAAAATGGTCAACCAGTCAACTCTGGGCAAGACTTGGTCAAACAAACTATGTGTCACTATTTTTGGCATGCGGTTCCTCTGCACGAACCTAGAATAGCCTAGAAAGGAAACAACCGTCTAGCGACAGTTCATCGCCAGCCAGATAGTTTCTGGAAATTTCCAGAAATACTAACTTAATGGAATAAAATCTCAGGCATAATCATACTAAATTTAGCATGCCAATCAAACATAATTGTAAAATTAACGCATAAAGTTACTTTATTTATCATTTCAGACTTAAAATCAAATTAACGCGTAGAGTTACTCTATTTAGCATTACAGACATAAAATCAAATTAACGCGTAGAGTTACTCTATTTAGCATTTTAGACTTAAAATCAAATTAACGCGTAGAGTTACTCTATTTAGCATTTCAGACTTAAAATCAAATTAACGCATAGAGTTACCCTATTTAGCATTTCAGACTTAAAATCAAATTAACACGTAGAGTTACTCTATTTAGCATTTTAGACTTAAAATCAAATTAACACGTAGAGTTACTCTATTTAGCATTTCAGACTTAAAATAAAATTAACGCGTAAAGCTCCCCTAACCTGGTTTCCTTGTTTAAAACGCAAATGCTAGAGCTCCCCCTTTGATCACCAATGGTCTCCTTACACCACCTCAATTTAGCTCCTCTAATTCACTTACTAATCATTATTTTTCCTTAATTTCGTGCACCTTACCATGCTCTCAAAAATCTAGCCTCCAAACCCCTTTATTCTCTCCCAATTTGTCTTTTAATGGTGTATTAATTAACAATAATGAAGGGAAAACGAAAATGACATTAAGATCAATTTTAATTGTCATTCAAAGTCACTTATGGATTATTTTCCCAGCCTCCCTTGGCTGCTCATTCATCTAGGGTTTTCTCCACCCTTTCACCTTCATGCCAAAACTAATTTTAGCAAAAAAAAGAAGTTTAATTTAGAATTACCAAAGTTCGAACACATAATCATGTCTATGGCAATTCAATGCATAACCATCAAACCAATTCATGTTTCTTGATATTTAATATAATTATGTGATTATATAATCACTCAACATGATCAAGCATATTATTAAAAATAATAATAAATTAAACAACACACAATTGACATACATAGGACTTGAACTCAAGTCCTCTAACACCATCAAGTACTCTCAACCATTTAAGCTAATACTTTTCCACATCATATAAATAAATAATTAATGTCTTAAAGGCTCCCACTACCCGCATTTATTAATTATTTATTTATTTAATTATTTAATTTTTCACGGGTCTTACAATTTCTAGGTACAACAGAACACCTTTTAATGATGTATCCTTCAAGATCACTCTTGTCAACAAAATTGAATCCCACATGATCCTTAAGCTCCACACGATCCTTAACCCCATGATAAGTGTCAGTTATTAGTTAAATTACATATCATTTAGACACTTATCTTACAATAAATCATTGTAAAAATTATTAGAACTGCCCTAATTTTACATAATTACAGTATGTGGTAGTGATAAAATAGAAAAAATGGAAAATAATGTATTTTGTGTTGTTTTGCAGGTAAAATGAAGTAAACTATAAAGTTGGTGTTGAGCCCCAAAAGTTGCAGCTCAAGCCAAAAGATGAATTGAGAAAGTTAAATTGTAAGCATGTAGGTGAGCAACAAAATTTGGCGCTTAAGCACATTTTAAGAAAACATCACTACAAAGAAACGTGAAGCTCCATATTTGAAGTTAAGGACGAATAGGAAACCTCCACGGCAGGGAAACCTCCATTGTTGAACTGCAAAAGATGAATGCCTAAGCTTGAGAAGAAACCCACTTTGGAAGAAAACCGCCATGGCTAAACTTCAATATTTGGAAGCTAAAGCAGCAGGTTATATTCATGCGAATTTGAACACTAATTCTAGTGTAGTTCTATAGTATAGTCTAGAGAGAGAAACACTTATATTAGTGTAGTTTGTAGTAAATATTTGTAAAAGCTATGGAAGGAAGGATGCTTCTCCATGTTGATCTTGTATTTATCATCATGAGCAGCTAATTCACCCATAGTTGGGATTGAATGTAACTTTTAAACTCTCTCCATATTGCATCTTGTTATCTATTATTGTGTTCTTGCTTCTATGCGTTGGTTACTTGATTTGAGTTGCACTCCGTGGTAATTTGGTCAATCATCACATCTCATCAGCATTAGATGTAAAGACATTTGGTTTTAGCGTTTAAATCCAATCAAGTCTCATGTTCCTTGGCATATACCAGACATGGATATGTGGGATCAATTGGTTTAAAAAGTCTTGTTCTTAAAGCAAGGGTTCCTCCACCTAGATTGGAAAATCCTGCGTCTGACACCCTTAGGTTCACTCTCACAAACATGTGGTTTGATCTACAAGTTAAGCGTACTTCCATGAAGAATAGAAATAAAGAACATGATATATAAATAATTAAAGGTAATACTGTAGAGTTAAGAGGCCAAGTTCAACCCCAACATTTTTATCAGCATCATCTCTCTCAAATATAGTTTTATTTATCTTTAACAATATAAAAACCAAAACTCATATATTGTTCCATTGCCCACTTTGAGTCAAACTATATATTATTGATCTTGTTATCACTTCCTCTATGAGAATTGATGAGTGCGTATTTTTGCCCTCATTCAGTGTTTAATTTTGGGTATTTAATTGAATTTGTGGGCTTAAAGAGTGATTTAATTGACAGTTCTGATAATTAGGCTATTTGAGCTTATGTGATAAAAATGTCTTAAGAAGTGGTTTTTAGCTGAATAAATTATTTCTTGGATTTTTTAATGTTTGTTGATGCAGCTGAAGTTATGATTAAGCTCATTCAAGGTGGGAAAATAAATTGATTGAAGTTACAAACCACCTTTAAATAAGGGTAAAATTAGCAAGTTCTGGAAAAATCACTTTTGTACCCCATACATTACTTATACACTCCCCTCTTTCCAAATGGGTCTCATAAAACCTACTTCTGCACCCCTATCTTTGTCTATTTGCACCCCTTTTTCAACTCATAAAATAGATGCACTTAGATGCTGCCATGTGGCAATCCTCAACTTTTAAAATTGACGAACTAGCACAAGCCACATAGGCTTAATCTCCACTAAAGAATCTAAGCAAATAGCATGTTGCCACATCATCATCTTCATCTCTCCCATCAGAAACCCTAGGCAACCATGGAAACGACCATTATCGTGCCGCTAGCCTTCCATCATAACGCACTTGTAGCTGCCGCCAGCCTCACACAACGCCATCAACATCAAAACAATAGCCTACCTGCACACCACCATGACCAGCGAGTCTCCACCGCGAGTAACGAGAGCGAACCAGCGCACAACAGCTACCATTGCAGCTACGTTTCAAAGTGCAACAAAGTCGCTGGAAGCCATGAATCACGCACCGTTGCAACACCACCAGTTCTACGAGCCACCAGTGTTTCGCAGCCACTGCACCTGCACCATTGACGCACACAACAGTAGCGAACACAAATCTGAGAACGTGAACCTGCACGAAAAGTGTAAGACCCACTATTTTTAAACAATTAAATAAATAAGAATTTAATTAAATGAGGGTAGTGGAAGCCTTTATGGCAATTAATGTTAACCTTCATGATGTGGAAAAGTACTAGCTCAAATGGTTGCGAGTACTTTATTGTGTGAGAGGACTTGGGTTCAACTCTTATGTATGCCAATAGTGTGTTATTTAAATAGTTAGTAATTTTTTTATATGCTAGAACGTGATGAGTAAGGTTATAATCTTTAATGTATGAATATTAGCATGAAACATGATTGGTTGAGTTGGTTGTGCACTAGGATTGCAATTGTGGGGTGAGAGGTTCAAACCTTGGCTTAAGCAAAATGATTTCTTTTGGCTAAATTAAATTTTGGCTTGGATGGGAAAGGTAGAGAAACCCTAGCCGTCTATGAAGGCAGCTGGAAGGAGTAGGAAACCATTGGAATGACCATTGATTTATCATTAATCACAAGATTAATGTACATTTTCGTTTTTCTCTTAATGGCCATTAAAATTAAGCTCTTGGAATGGAAATAATAGAGAAATTAGAGAGGTAGAGAAACCTTTTTGCAAAAACACACCTATAGCACTGCAAACAAAGAGTGGGAAGAGATTGGTAGCAAGTTGAGACGGAGATTGGAAGAAGTCAAGGAGAGACTAATTGTTAAGGATTTGGAAGTGTAGGAATACTCAAATTTGGCAAGGAAATCCAGGTTAGGGGAGTTCCACTTGTCTTCTAATATTAATTGTATGATTGTGCTTTAAAATAGATGATTGTATGATGATGTGCTGCCATGTTCGTCTTTAATCCCCGTTTTTCAGGAAATTTCCAGAAACCGCTTAGCAGCGTCGAATGAACCGCTAGGCAACGCATGTCGCAGAACTTAATTCTAGGTATTTTGTTGTGGACTGCCTGGCGGCACGCTTACTGATTTGGCCAATTATTTCCTTCTTGCGTTTTGAGAATTTTTGTGCTTGAATTTTGGGTTTCAATTGTATGCGTAGGAATGGGCATGATGAATTGTTATTTGTGATTGTGTATTAGTGAAAGAATTATGAATGTTGAATGTGTTTGGGGAGTTAGGGTTCATGTTGGGGTGGTTTTGGATAAACATTGATTTTTCAGATTATGAAATTGACTGTGTTATGGAAATAAGGCCAATATGATCAAAGTATGAACTCTATACGATGGGTGCAATGGAATTTTATACGTATGATGTTGTATGTTGGGTTTGGGAGTAATTGTGGTCATGACGAGTGTGGGGAAATCTGGGCAGGACCTAAAATTGTTGTGTGGAAACACATGGATTTATCCCGCGTGGGATTCTTGAATGTAGATAATTGAACCTATGGTATGTAAAATTGTGTAAGTGATTATGGAGTGTGAGAATAAAGCTTGACAGGTGAGATAATGAACTATAATTGTTAAAAGGTATGAAATGAGTTGGGTACGAGTATGTGATAATGGGGAGATATGCATTAAACTCAATAAGGATTGTATGTAGAAACGTGAAAAGGATTATATGTACATGGGAATCAGTAATTTGGACACTATATGATGTAATTGGATGATTATGGATTTGGTCAAATAGTAAAATAACGAATATGAAATAGAATGTGCAATTTGAATGTTGTAAATATGCTTTAGTGATTGAGATTGATACTTGGAAGTGGAATAGATTGCATGTTTCCCTGTTTGAGTTATTTAAGGTGTGTTTGTTACATTGGAAATTATTGTTTTGCTTGATTTATTGTGTGATTGGTAATCTAGTTATAGGACTATATTTGGAGTGCAATAAGTGTGCTATAATTTGGTGTGTTGGGTGATTGAGGTCTATTGGGACCTGTTCTAATTGCCAAAACCAGTAGCATTTGCGCTACTGGTGTGGCGCCTGGCGGTGAGGGTGAGCCGCCAGGTGATATCAACCTAAAATAGTGGCAGTGGTCCCTGTATGATCGAGGCACCTAACGGTAGCATTGGTTCCGCCAGGTGGAAGAGGTGTAGCAGAAGCTCTAGAGGGAGCGTGGCGCCTGGCGGCAAGCTTGGGGTCTGCCAGGCGGTAATGGTACAACATAACTCCTGGATGGCACTTGGCGCCTGGCGATGTGAGAGGCCCGCCAAGCGATCTGGAACCAGGTTCCGCCTAGCGACGCAAGAGGCGTGCCAGACGAATATGGTGCAGAGTTAGTGCGCTAGGAAGGGTTTCTACACTTCTTTGGGTGATGGTTACGATGCGATGCTTTGGTTGGGGGCCTAGTTACGAGTGCATCTTGTATTGGGGTAACACGTGGCCACTCTAGGTTATAGCCTGGTGGTTTAGGAAGTCTAGTGGAGTGTGCGAGTTGTGGCTCGTACGACGAAGTTTCGGATGATTGCCCTCTTCAGTGCACCTGATAGAGTTTTGGTAGTCTGGGAACAACTACAAACTTATGTTTGTTTTGGGGAACTCCATTTGGTGTCACGGTGAGATGCTGTGGCAAAGTTATTCCCACGTGTGGACTATCAGGTAGTGGCCTGTAATCGGAGGGGCGAGTAGACACTCGTACAGCAAAGATTGATCGTTGATCTCACCTAAAGAGTATAGAAATGATAGACGTATAATGCATATACTAGAAGTGAGGAACTATGTAAAAAGGGAAAAACACTAACCTGGGTTATAATGTTGTGATAATGTACTCATTATGTTATTTGTTTGGTTTATTTAAATGAGCTCACCCTATCTCTGTGTGTTTGGCGATGATCATGTAACTTGTTACATGGGAGCAGATATTGATGTAGGTGAGCAGGATGATGCATAGAGACGGAGTGGGGATCTCTTGGGAATTTTCACTGATATATTTTGTCAGACTATGGATCTATTGTAATTTTTTTATAGACAATTATACTTGTAATATTGTATTGCCGCAAACTATATTTTCTGGTTTGGCGGGTTGAACTTAAAGATTTAAATTTTCCCTTGTTTTGGGAAATCGTACAAAATAAATGAGGTTGTTTTATTGGTTTTTTTTCTTTGTTTTATTTTAAAAAGTAATTTTCGGCTAGGACGTTACATTTGGTATCAGAGCCGTGATTTCAATGATTTCATAGGGTCTGTGGGGAGTGAGCCTATCGTGTTGACGTGTGTATGTGTTGTTTTGTCTTGCTATAAAATTGAAATATAAATTGTTTGATTTATCAGTGAATATGTGGCGCATTCAGGCTATGGCAAATAGGAGGAGAACAAACGATACAGGCGCTGATGAGATTGCATAAGCAATCCACAGGATGGTTGATGCCATGCAGCCTGTTGCGGCACAGCCGAGAGCCATGGTGCCACCCATTAGATCGGTGACTATGGAAGATGTTCTAAAACACAAGTCATCAAAGTTCAGCGGCAACGCTACCCCTGATGAGGCCGATGCTTGACTTAGGGAGTGCGAGAAGATATTCCGAGTACTGGAGTGAACTGGGTGAACTTCAAGACGAGATTCTTGGAGAAGTATTTTCCAGACTCAGCAAAACATGCTCTGGAGGCGGAATTCCTCACCTTACAACAAGGAAACAAACTTGTGCAGGCTTATATTGATCGCTTCGAGTATTTGGCAAGATTTTACTCGAAGGCGATCACGGAGGAGTGGCGCTGCCTCAAATTTGAGGGAGGTCTGAGGCATGAGCTGCGTAGATTTCTTGTGCCACTGCGAATCAGAGAGTTTCCCATTCTGGTAGAGCAGGCCAAGACCGTGGAGGAGTTAGAGACAGGGCCCAGTAGGGTCACGAAGACGCATAAGAGTACTTCAAAGATTAAGTCACAAAAGACACCATATAGTAGGTCGCAGTCGTCCTCTCCTGGGTTGAAATGTTATAACTACGGGGGTGAACATCTTCACACTAGAGCCGCAGGTAGTTCAGGTGGTAAGACAAAACACGTGAAGTGCTATAAATGCGAGCAGATTGGGCATTATGCGAGTCAATGTCCCACTAAGAAGACAGCTGGAGGAACATTACCGTAGCAGAAACAACATAAGGTCTTAACCGATCAGCCTAGAGCTGTTGGGAGAGTCTTCGCATTGACTAGGACTAAGGCCACTCAGTCAGGTAACCTCATACTGGACCGATGTTCAATGTTTGATAACAGTGTTCTAGTTCTGTTTGACTCAGGTGCTACTCACTCGTTCATCTCCCAAGAATGTGTGAGTAGGCTTGGACTAGTAGCCTGTGATTTGGGGTGTAAACTGACAGTCTCGACACTTGCATCAGGGCAAGTATCTACCAACTTAGTCTGTGTCGGTTGTTCTATTGAAGTGGCAGGACACATGTTCAAAGTGAACCTTATTTGCTTGCCATTAGAGGGTCTGGATGTGATACTGGACATGGATTGGCTGTCAAACAATCACGTCATAATTGATTGTAGACGGTGCAACATAGTATTCCCAGGAGCTGACGGGTTGACATTGATCTCTACTCGCGAGGTTAGACAAGAGGAGGTCGATAGATCTTCATACATTATGATCATGGTGCAGTCGGACAAAAAGAGTACATTGGATCATATCAGAAGTATACCGATAGTAGATGAGTATCCCGATGTGTTTCCAGATAAAATGTTTGGGTTACCTCCGAGCAAGGACATCGACTTCACCATTGATCTTGTAACTGGAGTCTGGCTAGTGTCGATGGCCTCATATAGAATGGCACCAACGGAGTTGGCTGAACTGAAAAAGCAGATTGAAGACCTACTAGAAAAATGGTTTATTAGACCCAGTGCGTCGCCGTAGGGAGCTCCAGTACTACTAGTCAAGAAGAAGGATGGGAGCTCCAGACTATGTGTGGATTACCGTCAACTAAATAAGTTGACGATCAAGAATAAATATCCACTCCAGGATTGATGACCTACTAGACCAGCTAAGGGGAGCAAGGGTATTTTCTAAAATCGATCTACGATCCAGGTATCATCAGATCCTGGTCAAACCAGAAGATGTCCAGAAGACTGCTTTCAGATCGTGTTATGGTCACTATGAATACGTGGTGATGCCCTTTTGAGTGACCAATGCCCCGACAATATTCATGGACTACATGAATAGAATTTTTCGACCGTGGTTAGATAAGTTTGTCGTAGTATTCATTGACGACATTCTTATTTACTCCAAGAACCGGGAGGAACATGCTGAGCATCTGCGGGTGATGCTGGATGTACTTAGAGAGCACCAATTGTATGGGAAACTGTCTAAATGTGAGATTTGGCTAGAAGAAGTTCAGTTTCTTGGCCATGTGATCTCTGCGCAAGGTATTGCAGTTGACCCGACAAAGATTGAGACAGTGATGAATTGGGAGCGACCACAAACAGTATCAGAGGTGAGAAGTTTTCTAGGACTTAAAGATTTTTGGTTTGGCACGTTGAACTTAAAGATTTAAATTTTCCCACGTTTTGGGAAATCGTACAAAATAAATGAGGTTGTTTTATTGTTTTTTTTATTTGTTTTATTTTAAAAAGTAATTTTCGGCTAGGACGTTACAAAAAGCACAAGACCATCGAAGCATCTCCATCACAGTTGCACCGCACTCACTACTATAGCCTTCGTCGGAGAAGAAAACACGACTTCATCACTGCAACGTGAACAGATTCGTGCACAATCTGCACTTGCTGCAACTCAACCATGGAAGCCACGCAAACCTGAAACTATCGTGCCATCAATAGAGAACATATTAACCTTGCCGGAAAACGTCCTTGCGGCAGGAACCATGGTGGAGGAAGGAGGAAGAAACCCTAGTTTTGGAGAGAGAAAGTGCATTGCCACGTGTCATCCTGTTATTGCACAGTCAAACTGGTCAAAGTTGGTCAAATAATCAACTCTGGTCAAATATTCAAATCTGGTCAAAGATTGGTCAAACGAGAGGAATTTAACTGCAAATAATGATATTTTTGGATGTCTCTGCAAATTTAGATTATAGGATTGAAAATGGCTTATTGAGAAAATTAATGCAAATATTATTTGGTGATAATTTATCATATATTTTTAAATAATTAATTTATTTAATTATATCATAAATTATTAACCAACTATATTTGTCAAATATTTTGAAAACTGATTATCTCTCCAAATATTTTTGAATATTTATCTTTATCTTTATTTAAAAGATATTTGAGAGGTTTTAACAACCGAAAAGCTAGTCCAAATCCTATATAAAGAGACCAAGGGAGAAGCAAAAAAGAAAAAGTTCGGCACTTCAGAATTTAGGAATCCATATGGGGGCCTAATTTCTTTCTCTCTCCTTTCTTCTTCTTCTAATTTTATTTTATTTTGTGTTTCATGGAGTGCTAAACTTCTTGGGTTGATTCTATTCTAATTTCATTATGGATTCTGAGGTTAGAATGAAATAATTTCTTTGATCTTTTTATTATTGTTGAAGTTTTCATTCATCTATGTCTTTTATCTTTAAATCACGTAAAAAGTAATGATTTTAAATCTATATGCATGTTAATCATATGAGTTCAAGGATTTTTAAATTTAATTGAGACTTTACTTTGATTTTATTTAGAAACTTTCATGTGATTAAATGAGTTTTTACCAATAATTGAGACTTTACTTTGGTTAAAGGTATTTACTCTAACGAAAATTAATCGAGACTTTACTTTGATTAATTAAGACCCTCGGCAAAGAGAAAGCAAAACCAAGGTAACGATCATCATTGTAACATTTTGGTCGGATATTACTTAATAAAAGAAAAATTATAACCAAAATAGAATTCCAACATCTAATTTTATTATTATTATTCCCAAAATTCGGAAATATTTAAAACTTTAATAGCGTATAAACTAACATTACTTCCTAATTTATTTATTACAAATTCAAAATCCAAACTAGCTTAAAAGAAAATTACACAATTTTCCAAAACATAAACCCTAACTAATCTCAAGATATCCTTACAATTCTGCATCTAAGCATCGCCATCCACACTTGGAATCATATATGCTCCCGTGGGACAAGTCACACAATCATTACCAAACACAAACAAAAAAGGTAAGCTTAAAAAGGAATAAACAAGCATAAACCATAACAAAAACACCTCACCCCAATGAATTTAACATAACAGGGTTCCCATTCTTAAAGACCTTTACACCACGTAGTACATATGCACAACTCTAGTCTCATAACCTATATGAGATTAGCACATCCAATCATATCGTGCACATACTCATCCATGGCCTTAAGAGTATAATATGCTTTCATGAACCTGCCCACTCGTGGTTTAACTCTACGAACCTCCGCGCTCGTAGTCCAACCTTTACGAACCCCCCTACTCGTAGCCCAACTCTACGAACTTCCCCGCTCGTAGTCCAACACGCGTGAACACATCCTATTATGAACCTCCCTACTCATAACATCCTCAAGTGTGAGCACAAAACATACGAACCTCCCCACTCGTATCCCCACACAAGAGTACATCCAATACGAATCTCTTTGTCCATATTAATCATGCGTTTCCAACTCCATTACGAACCTCCCCACTCGTAATCCATGCAAGCATATCCCAGATCAAAGGCCATCACCACATGCACACAAAACACACCATAATGCACACTTGCATTCACTATTTCCTGGCACAACCTAAGCGCTGCCAGGCGAAGTCATAGAAGATTGCCTAACGATCCCAACACGCCGTCGGGCACCACACGCTCCAAGGACTTCTTTGGGTAACCTATCGCTTGGCAATCCATTCAGCACCGCCAAGCGCTACACCAATAGTGTGAAATCTTCTGGTTTAAGATTCCAAAACAGTGTCCAGACATCAATTAAACGATAGTCGATCCAATGTTGACTAATGCATCACATTGTTTATAAAAACTCTGACTATGACATGATCATACATTTTATAAAGATATGCAAAGCTTTGTTATGTCCTCTTCCATCAGCTGGCATTTCATCATCTGTGATGGTGAGATAATTATTAGCAGTGATATTACTAATAATACCCCTAAATTTGTCCAACATAATGTCATGTGACACATGTGCTTCATTTAAAATCTTCATCAACAACTTTTTATGGCTTTCAGAGTTCATCAATAGAGAAGGATGTTAAACCCTTGTTGGAGTATGATTCAACTGATCAATAAGCTTATACTCACTTTGCTGAATGAACTTGAGAAATTTTTAAGCTTCTTCGTTCGACACTTCTTTTGCTCTAAAAGCATGTATGAAAAAATTCTCTAAAAGCATAAAATTAACACGGAGATTGGAAAAAAAGGTATAACAATCTTATTATCATCTTTAAAAGAATGGAAAGTATGTCCTCATTAATCTAGACACGATTTATGAGATTCAAGAGAGAAATAGAACGTTAAGCAAAGGCGGTAAAAAATACTCTATTTAGATCACTTTTAGATTGATTCTTAGTTAGTCAAACTTTAGTAGTCTAGTATAGGTGTTAATCTAGTTTACTTCGCTTTCATTTCAAATTTAGTTTGTATATCGACATCAGGACTAATAACTAGAGACACTTTTACGTTCTACATTTTCAAGTTTTCTCTATAGCTCTCTTTGCTGCCATGACTATACAATGAGCTTGGCATTGAGGAACTTCAGTGATTTCACTAATACAAAAAAGGCTTTTAACATCTGATATTTTCGGTCTTTGACGTCTGCCCAAACACCGACGTCGTATTGGTTGCCGTCAAAATTGACGTCGGAAAGCAGAGCAGACGTTAATTAACGTCGGGGCCAGGAGAGTCAGACGTTAATTAAAGTCGGGGCCAAGAGAGTCAAACGTTAATTAGCGTCGGGTCCAGGAGAGTCAGACGTCAAATAACATCTGTCAAGGTTCTACCAGACGTCAAACAGTGCTGTTTTTTTTTAAGTTTTGTTGTTTTTACAACATTCTCACACTTGAAAATCAGAAAAAATCCATAATAGTTTCTAAACGCTTTTCTTAAGAGTATTAACTTCTATATTCCAGAACTACTAGTTAATCAATAACTAGAAAAAGCCATTGAATCAAATGCCTTGTAGTTTAAAA
>Ga0214544_1003986_pt1 | contig 29998 bp, 12 predicted proteins | sample CNSS3metaG_FD_160074 | JGI IMG/M metagenome (GOLD analysis project Ga0214544, IMG submission 160074) | Root nodule microbial communities from cowpea collected in UCLA plant growth center, Los Angeles, California, USA - CNSS3 | ecosystem: Host-associated > Plants > Roots > Nodule | place: USA...
CATCACATTGAGTGTCACACGATAGTTAGGAAAATAAAAAGCTTTTGAAACTCCATCAAACATGTCTCAAGCATCAATGAAATCATCATATTAGATATTAAAATACAGATAAGAAACTGATTCGCATTGATAATGATGTCTTATATCAATTGTGAACAGGAAAATAAAACAATCATATAATTACAGCCATACAGTGAAAGCCAAGTTTTAGAAAGACAGAGATTGACCAGAAGTTCAGGTCCTTACCATTAAAAATGACTACACTCATTTGAAGTATTTTACAGAGGACTGAAATAGAACAGGGCTTCTGAATAAAAGAAAGCAGCTGACAAACACTTTAAAACAAATACTTATGGTAATTAGATTGCGAATCATGCAGGATATTTTGAATGAAAAATTGAAAAGGGCAATCCCCTGCCATAAAAAATAGACATGCAAGATATTACACTGTTAGAACTACTAGATCATTTTTATTTTGTATCAGATAATACCAAATAGTTAGCAGGAATGAGAAATACCTTCCATTTTTCCCAAAACCCTATTCACTGCTCCAGCACACCCCTGACATGACATACCAACTTTGAGGACAACAGTCTGCAACCATAATGAGAGAATTAAGATTGGAGGAGCAGATAAAAGAATAATTAATCTCATCTTAACCCCAACAACCATATATGAAAGAAACAAACTCATAACTTAAATCTAATATGAACTTGGATCAATTTAAGAAAGGGAAAGAAATGGAACATGCAGAGGAATTGTGCATATAATGGCATCAAACACAAAGGTAGGAACAAGAGATTAATATACTATAATTTGTGCTGTGAACACATAAAAGAATGATCCCTTTAACTGATGCTGTAAAAGTGAGATGCCAGTGATCTTATTACATCTGATCTGATATAAAACTAGAGTTTGAAGGTTCAGATATAATAATATAAACAACAGGAACTCCCAAAGTGGAGTCATATTCAAAGCCGGTCAGAATCAACTAAAAGTCAATCGTGTAAACTAAGCAAAAAACAAAATCACAGCTTTTAATATGTTTGCAATAGATTTTTAATATAATGGGGCCAGAAACTAAGACTTTAAACAAACAAGGAAAAACCAACCATTGTTACTTTCTTAAACTAGATTTGAAGTTATATTTTAATCAGTTTGTTTGCAAATTGCAAGAGATAACGTTATAATTTTAGCAGTTATATCTAGCAGTTATATTCTTTATTGGAGCAAATAGTTGTAGAAAATAAATCATAAAAAGTTAAGAGAACATCAGATATGTTAGATACAACCGCTGAGGACAAGTTCTGCAACTATTTGAGGAGAAACCGAAGATCCATGAAAACTAAATTAAACTGAACAAAACAACCAAAACCACTTTCAACTTTAACCACCCTTCACCAACAAAAGCATGTATCTGCAACTTGTCAGAAGGATTCTTATGAGCAGATGTTGAACTTTCTCTAAATTGAAACTCAAAATTGCAAACCCAATAAACTGCAATACTTATTAGGATTCTTGACCTGAAGGAAAAACAAAAGCTTTGAAGCAAAATCATATCTTTTTTAGAATTAAATTTCATGGGCAATCACATTTCAAACAAAAGATTCCAGCTTTACCTAAATATAAAGCAATAAAATCACTCTCCCCACCCAATCTTGCTAAGTTAGCAATCACTATATAAACAAAACACAAAAGGTATCAACATAAACATAATCTCCCAACTCAGAAACTCGTCAAGTTCAGCACAAACACCAAGAACAAAGAGCCATGCAAAGAAAAAATATGACAAACAGAAACAAAAAAGATAAAATAAAAAAAGAATCATAATGATCAAGCAGAAGAAAACTGAGTAAATAGAAAAGGGAAAGAAAAGAAAAAACAGGAAGTGGGTTGAGGACCTGAGAAGACATTGTTTTTGTATGGAAGAAAGTGAAGAAACAGAGAAGGAATAATAATAATAGATTCAAAAACTGGGTGGTAATGGAATATAGAGGTTTGTGGAGAGTGGTGCCTTTATAGCCAAAAAAACCAAAAACTTCCCACAATGAGAGTGCGTGTAATGCAAGACATAACACTACTATCACGCATCACAACCCAATTTGGTGGGCCATTGCAGTTTGGTAATTATTCTTGCTTTTATTTTATACGTGCATTACAAGAGTAATTACAAATGTTTTAATCTAGTTTTTGGATAGTTGATTTTTTTTTTTTTGAACATTTATTCTAATGTTTTTTTTTAATTGATACCTTTTTAGTTGTTAAATGAATATACGTTTCTAAAACAGAAAAAAAAAAGTATTGTTATGACATAAACTATTGATTTTTTATATGTTTTAATAGAATGATTTTATAAAACTCAAGTTTTAAGTTTGTAATTTTATATAAAGATGTTTTTTTTTCTTTTTGGGTGCATAATAAACCTTTAATCAACATTTTATTATTTTTCAACTTGCTTAAGGTTTTTTTTTTTCTTTCCCTAATTTGCTTTATTTTGATGCATATATGCGACACCACTTTAAAAATAAAGTATGTATGAAAGGAATTTCGGATAAACTATTCTCTAGCGTCTCGTACTTCTATTTATGATTTATTAAAAGGTTTTTATAATTGACTAAATTAGACTTTTATCTTTTAGTTTATATTCAATTTCATTACTGTTTAATTAAAATATGTGATTTAATCGTATACATTTTATTAAGATCAAATTTGATTTTTTCGCTGTTTAGAATTAATACTTTTAATCATTGAAGAAACGTCAGAAAAACAATACTTCATTTTGTAAAGAAAAACAGTAATTAAAATACTTTTTATTTTAAAACAGAAGTAACGGTTTTAAACTGCTACAGAAATATTTAAAATTATAAAAACTTAAAACCCAAGGAACGTTACAGTTTCCTTTTGTCAATTTCTTTGAAACCGTTTCATCAACCCTAAGATTGATGGAGGATTTTCTGTACCATTGCATTCCAATTAAAATTTTATAACAAATTGATGTTTGTATAAAAAGAATTGAGGATATCATATTAAACTCGTAGTCTAAAAAAGGTTTCTTTAATTTTAAATCTCGATTAACCGGAGAATTCACGTGATAGATTGAAATAAACTTAATGTCATTTTATAAAGACATAAAAATAATTAACTTTTACATTAAATAATGTTTCGAGAGGAGAATAAGAATAATTTAAATATTTTTTTATTAACTCTTCAATATTTAAAAAAAAAAATTGTGATAGAAATTTTAAGTTCCAAAACTGATAACATATTAAATGTGGCTATTGACTAAAACAATAGTATTTGACTTGATTATAACATTGATCTTAGTTTACCTTATATTTATTTAAAGTATTCTGACTATTGACTATAACTTTTGATTTAGAAATAAGTGTTTGATTGATCCAATAATTTATCAAATCGTTAGTAAATATAATTAATTAGTAAATTGATCCATTATTGTAAAAGAACCACCGAAAACTCTTCTACCAATCAACTAAGAGATTTGATGTAAAAGAAAAATTAATAATAAAGTCCTCAAAATTATTAACATAAGTCTTGTAATTTATATAAAAATAGTAGGCTTAAATTACTTTTTGGTTCTCATCTTCGTAGTGTTTGTTGCGGATGGTCCTCATTTTCACAGAATGTTTAAAATGGTCCTCATTTTTACGTAATGTTTAAAATGGTCCTCATTAACGGAACATTGTAGAGGTGGCACAGTTTGTATTAGGATGTGTTACGTGTACGGTACAGATGGCTAATTAACGTTAATTTCTCAATTTAGGGGAAATTTTGCAATTAGGAAAATTTCTTTATCTTCGTCTTTCTTGAGTTCAGATTTGCAGAGGAAGCAGCTAATACTTGTCATTTTATCATTGGATTGCAGTTGCACTCTTCATTTCAATTTTCTAGTTAATCATCATCAACGAGGTAAGTGGGTTCAGGTTTTCTGGGTGTGTTTGCTCGTGGGTTAGGGTTTTCGTAATTTTATTTTTGGGTTTGTTTGTCTTTCGATTGTTGTGATGTTCTGCATGGTTTCTAAATTACTTCCATGATTTTGTGTAGTTTGTGTCTGTAGATGGGGTTCAGTGGGGTATTATTTTAGTTGGTTTGTTTGTCGGTTGGTCGATGTTAGTGTAATGGTTCCCATTATTTTATTTGTAATTGATTGTAGCAGTGGTCCCCATTGCGTTAAAGTAGGCTTAATACATCTTTTTTATCTGTTTAATGTACTTTAGGGCAATGAGTGATGATAGGTTCAATGTTATTGTCCACCACGATGGTCAAGTAGAGGCCCATGAAGAGCCTGCTGAAGTAGAGATTGGGGATGCCAGTGGTCTGAATAGTGATGTTGAAGTGGAAGGTGAAATTGAAGTGGAAACTAATACAGTACACGTAATACACCCTAATACAAATCGTGTCACATGTACAATGCTTCGTTAATGATTTAAACGGCGTTACAGAAAATGACCAAATAAAACACAAATTGCGAAAATGAGGACCATTCTAAACATTCGGTAAAAATGAATCATTTTAAACATTCTGTGAAAATGAGGATCATTCGCAACAAACACTACGAAAAGGAGGACAAAAAGGTATTTAAGCCAAAATAGTATTATGAATATCATTTGAATAAACAAAAATGTGGTAAAAATGTTTATTCTCTCATACGATAGCAACGTTTTTAAGGTACAACTTTTAAGAGATAATGCTTAGATGAAAATATGAAAAACTTTGAAAAGATAATGTTGTACGCCTAGTGGATAACGAAGGAAGTAACGTTAGATACATACGATTTGTTTGAAGAAGGTTGTCCATTATGAAGAATTTTAGTGGTGCTAAGAAAAATTGAATCCACAATCATAAAGTGAAAAAAGAAGTTAATTCTAGATATTTGATTTGCAATCCATATCTTTATTTAATGTCTATACTTTTTTTTATATATAAACCGATCTAGAAAATATTCTCTTATAAGAACACAATTTATCATATTAAAATATATAAGAATGTTCATGTTTTAATTTATTGTAAATATAATCGATATAGAAAATTCATATTTTATATTATTATTAATAGTTAGTATAGAAAGTATCGTTTTTCGATGTTCTATTTGATTTTGGAGTATTCTGAATCTCACAAAATATAATTTAAAATTTTAAACAAACATCAAAACATAAATAAATAGTAAAATTAAATTATACAAACTTTAAAACAAATTAAATTGCTTAATATTATTATGAGTGCGTGATATATATTTTGTTTGTTATACTAAAAACAACTTTTATGTTAAATTATTGTTTAAAATATATAAATTAAGTTTATAATTATATAAATAATAGTATATACATTTCTTAGTGTTGTTGTTTTCGAGTTTGCTTTCTTTTGTAGCCTTATAAATATTTGGTCACAAGTAAAAAATATAAAATAATGATGTCATTGAAGACCAATTATAGAAAATGTAAATAAAGTTTCAGCAGATAATGACATTTGTATTATATTTTTTATAACATTGTTGGGTTTATAAAGCAATAAATAAAACCAAAACATAAAATTGATTATTATGATTGAATTACTTAAATAAACAAACTACTCCTCAAATAATTCATTTTAAGTCTTAAATATGGTGAAAATAATTGTAAATTATATTAATTATTAGTGTAATCTAAATAATAAAATTAATAGTTCAGATGTTTTTATATGATCTAGAAGTGTAAAATTATAATATTCAGACATCATTAGGTTTACGAGGGGATTTTGCTGGAGAGATACAACACAAATAAAATCTGAATTCAATCACATAAAACATTGACACTACTTTAAATGTGTATCAGCAAAATTTTTTATTTATTTTTTACATCCTTTTGCTTTTCTTCTCTTCAATTCTCTCCTGATCTAACTGGTGCGAGTAATAAATGCTCATAAAATATTCTCCAGTTTCTACTAATATGTATATATTTTGTACTACATATAAATGTGTAACAGCTGGTAGTACTGCATCATTACCATGTTATTATGTTTAATTAGTGACTATAACGAGAGTTTTTGGTTGTGTGTATAAGTTGTAAGAACTGGTTATTGTAAGCTAATTATTCGTTATAAGTTTTCCAAAAAGTTGAATATTTAATTCCTAATTTTAAATACTTTCTAAATCCAAACAATATTATTATTTATTTAAATGTTTTTATTCTAGACCATTCAAAGGTCGATGATGAGGAGTGACATTAAAATCCACAATGTTAGATGAGTGAGTTGCAAGCACATCTCAGTCAAAAGTGATCATAGTTGTTAACATCTCACATCTATAATACTCTTGTTTTCACAAACTTTCTTTTCATTTTTTTTTTTCTTTCTAAAAGTTGAATCTGACTCAATTTTAATTTTAAAAACATAACATGTTATTGAAGCAGACAAACCAGACACCACTAATGTTTTAAAATATAACACATGACAACACCTCTTTTATATTCCACAATAACAAATTTTGATTTTAGATTATGTTAGTGGCTAAATTTCAATCCATAAATTAACATTTATATAACTGAATAAAACATTTTCTAGGTATATTTTTATAATAAAAAATTATATTTGTATTCTCATTTTTTACTTTTTTGACATAATTCAGTATTAATTATTATCAATGACGCATATTAAATTACGTCATAAAATAAAAGATGAAATTCAAATGAAAATTATATTATCTTATTCTAATGGATGCTTTTTGCATGCAATAATGTGAAATGATGTCCATTATTGAGTGGAATTCATTCCTTAAAGCACAATTGTGGCGTTGTGTGTAGTATCCAACACCAACACCAATGGATTGTACTTTTCTTTGGTTTCAAAAACTGGGTTGTACTTGGCAATGGAGTTGGATTCCAAATGAAATAGTGTAGTACAAAGTACCAATCTTTTCCAGTACTTTTATTCAACTTAGAACAAGACCAAGAAACGAAGACAGAGAGAAAGTAGATAACCTAAAAATGTGCAATAATTAAGGAGTAGTTGCTAACAAAACAATTAAGTTTAAGAAATTCAGAAATAGACAGAGTTATACAACTAATAGTAGGTGTGAGAGAGAGAGAGAGATTGCAGGTACGATTAAATTATATATAAATTAATTTGTAAAAAGATTATACATTTTTAAAAATTTCTAATTTGTGTATAAGTGAATTTTAGTTTCCAGATAAATCAATTTAATATGTTGAAACACATACCACATTTAACTTGATTTGGAGTGAAAACTAAGTATCACAAAATAAATTTTACCACGCGATCCATCGGAGTGTCAACATTTTTTTCTCATTACATTAAAAATTAAAATAACATTATAACTTAAATATTACTAATTATCAAATAATGTTTATCAAAACATTGGTGAGAAGCTGAAAGAAGTTTGTACATTATATTATTATAAATAGGTGCATGAACTACTTTGACATTTTTAACGAATCACATAATAGGTTTAATATAAATATTCTGAAAATAAGATACATTATTATGAAAATATAATTTTTTTATCTCGGTAACAATGTTTTGATTGTAATTTATGATATTTTGACATTGGAAAATGGTGATAGATTTCCAAGATTCATTTAATGAATCACATAATAGGTTTAATACAAATATTCTGAAAACAAGATACACTATTATGAAAATGTAATTCTTGTATCTAGGTAACAATGTTTTGATTGTAATTTATGATTCTTTGGAAGATGATGATAGATTTCCAAGATTCATTTAATGAATCGCATTATATGCTTAATATAAATATTCTTAAAACAAGATACATTATTATGAAAATGTAATTCTTGTATCTAGGTAACAATGTTTTGGTTGTAATTTATGATTCTTTGACATTGGAAGATGATGATAGATTTTTAAGATTCATTTAATGAATCACATAATAGGTTTAATAAATATATTTTGAAAACAAGATACACTATTATGAAAATGTAATTCTTGCATCTCAGTAACAATATTTTGATTGTAATTTATGATACTTTGACATTGAAAGATGATGATAGATTTCTAAGATTCATTTGATGAATCGCATAATACGCTTAATATAAATATTATAAAAACAAGATACATTATTATGAAAATGTAATTTTTATATTTCAGTAACAATGTTTTAGTTGTAATTAGTAATGTACATGTTAAAATAATAAAAAAATTATATATTATATATATATATATATATATATATATATATAATATGATGATATTATAATATTACTAAGTTAATATATAAAGCGAATTTATATTTATTAAGAAAAGAATGAAGTCAACGAAAAAAAATAATGATTGATGAATGAAAAATAAAATGAGGATAACTGTTAAAATATTTATATAGACAATATATAAAACTGACTTATAGTCTTTAAAAATTAATTAAATAATTATATTTTAAAAGATAAATTAAGAATAACTAATTGTAGATACAAATACAAAAAGAGAATATTTTTATATATAATTACATATTTAATTAAAATAAAGTTTTTTTACACAAAATATATATATATATATATATATATATATATATATATATATAATAAGTTCAACTAAATAATATTAACTTTAATTTTTTTAATTAGGCAATAAAAACTCCCTTTTAATTCCTCCTACGCTGGTGTAAGGCCAACTCCGTTTCATACATAACAATTACATCAAATTCTATTTATATTTTCCGATAGTTTTATTTTTAAAAGGACTAAAATTAATTGCTTTAAAAGTTTAGAAGGACTTAAAAAAAACAATGGATTAAAAACTAAAGATAAAAGAAGTAAAATGTAATCTAAAATTATATATAAATTTAGATTGGTTCTGTTTCTAAATGCTCAAATCTAATATCTCAATTGATGTCATTGAAATTGTAATTTTAAACTTTTCATTGACTCATGAAATCATTACGTTTATCCAATCCAGTGAACAACCAAGATCTTAGTTTCCACTTTGTAAAGGGTGATAATAGAATACCACAAAAGGAGGGAACTGTGGGAAAAATGCGCCCATTACTGAATCTGCTAGAAGGTTGAATTGAACAACACAAAACCTGAGAAATATTATTTCCACATACTTCATTCTTTTAATACGCAAAATATCATTACCTAGTTAAGCTCAGATTCTCCTTGTGTAGATACTACTTCTGTCTGTACTTGAAAACTTACAATCAAGCTATTCAGGTCAATTAACCAAAACAACCTAACCAAAAAAATAGGATCAAATGGTGCAAACAAGTTTCAATGCGACCTAAACTGCCAAAACCACAAACAGCCTTCATGTTAAATATTAGAACGCAGCATGTTATGGTCCTGTGATGAACATAGCATCTGACAAACTATATCACAGAACCCTATATGTAGAATACATATAAACCAAAAAAGAGAATGAAAGAAAGAAACAAGGAAGCTAGGAGTATAGAAAGCCTTATAGGCCATGTTTCAGAATTTATAGAACATTAGAACATCATAAAAATGAATTTCATCTTTGTTCTTGAAGCTCGGCATCTTCTACTCTTTACAAATGATTCCATCTGGAAACACTTGGAGATATTACTTTCTGGACCTTTTTGAGTTACTCTTCTTAAGCCCTTCTGTTCGATGTTTTCTCTTGGAAGTACTGCTGTTAGACACAGCATTAGGGGCAGACTGAGATGGCACATGATGCCCATGACCCACAGCAGGGAACCCAACAGCAGAGGTTCTGCAACATTAACATGAACAAAACCTTTAAAATGACATCTATTAACATGATCTGCATCAAATTTCATATTCATTGATGATGTCCACAATAGACTTGTCGATTTTTTTTATTAAATCAAAGAATCACTTCCAGTCTAGCAGCATGCATAAAAGTGAATCTTCTTGCTTGGTGAGTGGTAAGAATTTCCATGTTATAAATTTATTCTGATTTTGGCATAAGCAGAACATTTATATTTTAGAAAAAGGAGGGAGACTTTTGCTCTGAAAAAACCCAAAGGCCGTTTAATGATTTTTCAGTCCCTCATCTCATTTTTAGTAATATCTCTACATATACAATTTCTAATCCGTTTTAGTTTTCGCCATAGGATTAAAAGAAAATAGAATGATGCGTAGGGGCCAAATAAAGGAATTACCTATAAAGACTTCATGAATTATTAAATATTAAATACTTGAACATTTATATGACAGGATTAAACTAACCGTAATGACTTTTAATTCAAACACGAACAGACTAATCATAGCATTACCTTACTTGGTCACCAACAATAAAACACCTAAAGAAAATACGAACGATCCTCCCCTCAAAATATTAAGACAGCTTTTAATATAATGTTAGCATGGATTGTAGATATGTTTACGAAAATTTTGGTCATCCAAGACAACGTTATATAACTTATTAATGCTTCGACGATGCTAAAACATGAACCGTCAGCATAAAATTCATTTATGAAAATCACCAGAGAGGAAGGCCATGTCATGAAACCAAAAATAATCAAGCAAAATTGCTATTGTCACCCAGATGAATGCCGAATACAAAACAGCAATAGCAATAGAAGAATAGTAATTTGACTTGGCATAGCAAGCCTTACCCAACAAGAGCACAGCAGACTCCTGCGAGGTCATGGAAGCAGCATATGCACCACGCGATTGCAAGCAAAGCCGCAAAGCATTGTTCTCAGCATAGCAGCACTGAAGCAAATGCCCCAGTCTTCTGCATTCCCCTTCTAAATACCTACTCTTCATCTCCAGGTCTTTCACATAAGCCTTCTTCCTCTCCCTCGATCTCACAGCAGCATCCCTATTCCTCAACTGCCTGAAAAACACACGTTGAACACAACCCTCAAGACCATAACAAACATCATAAAACACCCCCATCGGTTTTTGTTTCCAGCGAACTCTATTTGTTCATGAACCAACAATCACGATACAACCATACCATCAACATCGAAATTCTCAAAACACAATTCTTTTCGCGCAAATAAAACACATTGACATTCATTATATTCCATTGATACAAAATTATATAGCAAAGTGCAACATCCACCACAATTCAAGTATGTAACCAACTACATCAAACATAAGCTAATTTCAACTTACTAAAGAGTTAATTTCATGTTTTTCTTCTGTATAAACTCATCCAAACACACCCTTTCATTATATTACAAACTGTCTTCAAATGACTAAGAAATTTACACCGTCTGCAAAAAAAAAAAAGTCTCCTTTTACCTTTTTAACTTCTTGGAGGTGGGTTCATCGGGAACTGCATCATCGGTTCTATCTTTTTCGGAGCCTTCCTCGGACTCTGCCTTGGAACGCTCACTTTCCGGCCCCTCATCGGGCTCCACCAGAATCTCCTCGAGAAGCCTGTAGAACTCGGACTCAGACGACTCTGACAACGGCGTTTCGGGGAAGACGACGTCGTTTTCGGGGTGGGCCATGAGCAGGTTCTCTATCTGGGACAAAACGGGGTCGTTCGGGGAGGGATTGTCGCCGGCGACGCTAACAGGAGCGGTGTCATCCTGCAAAAAATCATGGGCGTCGAATTCCGGCACCTGGTCGAAGAACGAATCCCAATCGAATTGGGTGAGTAGGGTTTCTTCTTGAGTGTCCATAGGAATTAAAAATTGAACTGAAAATGGGAGAAAAATATATTTATTGGGAATTTGTGTGTGTATATGTAACTTGGGAACCAAGGAAAAGAAGAAAAGCGTGGAACCGCGTGGATTTGTTTGTGGCGTCACTGGACCAATAGAATCGCGTATAGTGGCATCCTTTTACACGTGGCTCGTGTGAATCACCAAGAGTTGTTCTTGTTTTTTATTTTTTACAATTTTTTTTTCTTTGTCGTTTGAAGAAAGTGGGGGGAAACTTCCATATTGGATTTTAAAATGAAAAGTTTAGAAGGTGAAAAGGTCGGTTAAAATTTAAAATGGGTTTTTCTTTTTAACAAAACGTGTGGAAGAATTAAAGTGTGAGGTGTAGATCCTTAATTTTTTATTATAACATTTTTAAATATTTAACTCTCTATTTTTTAATGGGTTAAATATGTTTTTTGTCCCTCAAGTTTCAGCGAAATTTAGAATTAGTCCCTCATCAAAATTTTTGATCAATTTAGTCTTTTATCTTTCAAAATGCATGAATCTAGTTCTTTTAACCAAATTTTGTTAAGTTTATCTGACGTTTCAAGCGCATAGTATTTAAATTATTTACACTCATTTTGAAATGTGCTTGAAATGTCAGATAAACTTAACAAAATTTAGTTAAAATGACTAAATTTACACATTTTGAAAGATGAAGAACTAAATTGGTATAAAGTTTTGATAAGAGACTAATTTCAAAATTCACTAAAACTTGAGGGACCAAAAACATATTTAACCCATTTTTAATTAATTTGGATGCATGTTTATAATTTATTTAAGATTACCTTTTAGTTATTGTATATTTTTTATTATTTATCTCCTTAAAAACTTAATTTATTATTTTTAATGATTTTAAATTATAATATTACTTTTGTTTACATCATTCAAATAATACAATATAAAAGTTATTTTTCTAAATTATTTTTTATCTTAATTCGTATTTAAAAAACACAGGGACGATTCAAAGTTTTGAAAGACTAAAATAAATTTGAGAAAAGACATTTTATTTAAAATTTATTTTTTAAATTTTTTTATGCAAAAATTATTTTAAAAAATTTTCAAATTAATTTATTTAATATTTTTTAAATAGATAATAATGTTAACATGTTTAACTTTTTTTACATATTTTCAATTGTTATCATAAAAGTTTGAGAATCAGATCCATTATTACAAGTGACTAGTTTTTTTTGTTGTTTATTTTATATATAGTTATTATTTTGTTCATTTAAACAACACTCACTTGTATTTTTTAATTCAATTTTTTATGTATTTTTATAAATTTATTTATAGTTCTTTTTTGTGATAAAATTAAAGTCTCAATTTTCGTTTATTCTGAATTTATGGATAGTTTGGTTCAAATTTTTAATTGACATATTTATATATTTTTATACGAAGCAAACAAATTATAATGTGTAAAATACTATTAAAAATAAATATATAAAAAGAATAAGTTAAAATTTAAAATAATAAAACCTAGTTACTGTTGTTAAAAAAGTAAACTTCGTCATAGACTTTTACTTGAGGTCTCAATTCTTTTTATTTTCTTCAAGTCTCAACTAAATATTAATCATTAATCAAAAAAATATTCTTTCTCAATTAGAACTTTAAACTCTAATCCTAAATAAAACGGACAAAAAAAACATATTTTTAATTTTAATACAAATTTAATAAATAAAATAAAAATAATATCAATATAACCAGATCAACTTAGAAAAAAAAATATACTAACCATCAATGAAGGTACATATGAACATATGAGATTCAAAGAATTAATGAAATATGTCAAAACACTAAAAAACATTATTATAAAAGAAAGCAAGAAACAGGGTGAAATTAATATATGAAAAAAATATAATAAAAATTAAAATCATATAATGAGAAAAGAAGAAAATATAATCAAAATTGAAGTTTCCAAAAGATAAAAGAAAAAAATAAAATCAAAATTATTAGAAGGGAAGAAATATAAGAAAAAATTTTCTCTTTTCCTAAACAAATTTATAATTTTATTAAAAAAATTAACCCATTGAATATCAGTTTAAACATAAATAAAAACTAGTTGACACTAATAGTAATTTAATTAAATTGTATTTCCAAACATAAAGTTATAATTACTTTAATAGAGAGATATTTGTGTCATTTTTTTTTGTCCTTTTCTGCCTTAAACATTGTTTTATAATTAATTTTTTTAGAGTTATATTAGTATTAAAGAAAATTTTATTTTTTTTTAAATATAATTTTATAATTAATTTAATAGAAAAATATTAGTATCATCAATTTTTTAAGTTTTTTTTTTCAGAAACCTTAATGCTTTAAGTATTTTACCTTTAAACCGGTACTGAAATAGGTTAGTCAATTTCATTTCTTTTTTTATGAGTTAATAAGTTAAGTAAGATAAATTACACTATATTGATAGATTGAAACTGCTAATCTACCTTTTTAAACAATGACTTTAAGTTAGTACTCTCCTTTGTTTGAGATTGACATGTTAAAACTAATTTATTTAACAAGCTTTTAAATACATCATATAATTCAATAATGGGAAACTTTTAAATACAATGACCACAAGTTATGAACTTTTTAACTTTTTGTTTTAGATTTGTTAAGGTGTAGTCATAAAATGATCTTACACAAACTTGAAGGAGAGGCTCAGATTTTGATCCTCTATCAGATGAGGAGAATTGAAGTGAAATAAAATAAATTTATGTTAAAATAATAATTTAAGCCTCGTATCTGTTCAAAAATAGAAGTAAGTTGTCTTAATTAAGTCTTTATTTTGAAAATGTGTAATCATTTTTCTAAGTATTTTAATCACCTTTTGCTTTTGTTGGATTTTCAAGCGTGACAATTTCACATTCCATTCACATAAAATGTAATTGAAAAGGAAAGCAACTTAGGGAGAGAAGAATCGATCCTAGTTAAGGAGAACCCCTTTTGAAGTTATAGAATCGATTTAGAAAACATAATTGATTCTCCCTCTTTCAAGAAATCGATTCTCCCTTTTCAAGCCCTATTATTTTATTCTTTTATGCTATTGCTCGTGTAGTTTTTATTCTCTTAGTTTTTTTATTCTATTCCATTATTTTTTAAATCTATTATAATAATAATAATTTATAACTTTTATTACTACGTATATAAAGGATTTTATCTTTTGAATCCATAATTACTTATTCTAATTTACTTTTTACAATATAATAATTTACTTAGTTAGTTTTTTATGTTTTCTATAAAACTATTTTAACAATATTTTTTTTTCATTCATTAACAATTTTTTTCTTCAATTTATTCCACTTTGTTTTTAATAAATATAATTTTATTTTATATATTAACTTAATTATTATAATATCATCATCTGTGTTTACGTTAGTAATAATAATTTTAAATAATAATTTCAATTTCATTTTAACATAATTTTTATTGTTTATATTTAAATTTATATCACATTTATCCACGAGGCTAAAATAATAATCATATAATTTTATTTATTAAAACATTTTTTAATCTATTACATGCATCACATTATATACAAACTTTCATCTTAAATGTACTTAAATCACATAATCTTTCACTTAATTCAAATATTCCCATATTCATCTATTTTTCTTCTTAAATCTTCCATTTCAAATTCATCTTCAAATTCAACAATATTGTTTATTGTTTAGGAGAAACAACTTCAAAGTAATATCATGGTATTGTAAATGTTAACCATTTGGAATAAACAATTACAAGATGGAGTTTGATAATTTCATATTACATGATTCATTACTTGCATACTCCGAAGTATATATAATTGCGCTATGACTATAAACACTATTTCTGTTATTATGATAATCACCTTAAGATACTCTTGTCCTAGTTGTAACACTTAACACGTCAAATATTATCAAACAAATTCTAAATTTAAATTATTAGTTAAAACAAAACATGATATATAAATAGTTAACTAAAATAAATTACGATGTATCTTGGTAGTAATCAAGTTTTGTAATTCTTAAATATTTCTATTTAAATAATAAAGGATAAAATGAAAATTTTAAAAAATATATAGAATTTTTTTTTTATAGAGGTGAAGAATAATTGATCACGTTTTGAACTCATATTTTAAATAAAATCATTTTTCTCATGAAAGAATTGGAACTTTATAACTAAATAAATAGGTTTCGAACCCATCCAAAATAAACTCTTAACCATTTAGGCTTTCCTATATTTCATCCTAACTTGAGTAATTATGAATACTGGCAAATAAATGAATTCAATAACCATTATTTATCAAAAACATGAAGGTTATTTCATGCATAAAACACTTTAAATGCATTACAAATATTCAATTTTATATAAAATTAATCATTTTTCCCTATCATCCTCTTTACAAGAATATCATCTCAATCTAATTCATTTAAACTAAAAAATAAATTTTGAAAAATTTGAAATCTAAATATATGTATAAAAAATCGTTATATATATTAATTTTATTTTTTATTAATTATTATTTTAAGTTAAAATAGTTATATTTTTATTTTTACCCCAATCTAAATTTAATTATTTAATTATTTAATTCTTTTGATAACTATTTTTTGAATTTAGATAATTATTTATAATAAAAAATTATAAAAAAAATTATAATAATAAAATAAAAAAGTAATTATATGACCTGACAATAATTATAAACCTACATAAAATTTCTCTTTGACAAAAAAAAATTAGATGAGTACATTATAAAATTAATTTTAAAAGGTTGAAATTAATAAAGAGTTGCAAAAGAAAGAAACTTGGAGAAATATTGCAATCATTCCTCTAAAAAAAAAACAAATAATAAATTACAGTTGAAGAATATTTAAAAAGTTTATTAATTTGATAGACTACAAAGTCCACTTTCAAGTGACCACAAAAGAAGAGTCTGCACGTTGTTTCCACCACCACCATTCCTCAACTTTCTCACTCACTCACTCACTCCTTCACTCGTTCTCGACACAATCCAGAGGGAAAAATGTTCGCATCAGCTTCCTCCCAATTACTGTTAAGAGTCCAGTCACTGCATTCCACGGAGCCAATGGCGCACTCACTCACCCTCTCGCGCTTTCCCGCCACCACTTCCTCCTCCTTTCACCGCCACCACCATGCCGTTAAACCCCTAACTCTTCGCTCCGTCGCTCGCCGTTTAAAACCCGCACTCATCAGAGCCTGTGATCGCTCGCAGCAGGTTCTCTCTTTCCATTACCTATGCTATCGGCTGAGAAAACAAAAATTAATAAAAATGTTAATCTGTTAGTTCCCAAGTTTAGGGAGAAAAAAAAGCGAATTCTTTTTTTTTTTTCCTTTTCTCAATGTGGTGAAAAAAAAATGAAGGTTTTTTTAGAATAAAGTTTATGTTGGACCCAATTGTTGTTGTGGAGTGGACTAGGAGGCTATGAATGAGGTGGCTGACGCTTTGGAAAGATTTTGGCAGTAAATTCAGATTTGAAGGTTTTGGTATACTAAATGTGACCCTGAATTGAATTTATTTAGACCTACATTTTGATTCATCCTGTAATTTAATGGAGTTGTTGTGGTGATGTAATATTGAGCTTTTGAGTTTTTTTTTTAATTAATTTAATTTTGGAAATTCAGATTGGTGGCAATGGAAGTAAAGCGGCGGGAGGATTGAGTTGGCTGGAACCCATTTTGAAATTTGCTAGGAGCAACGTTCTACCTTTAGGTGGCTCTACTTTCTATCATGTCCCTTCAGATTTCGTGTTTTTTTTTTTGGTGATTTTGTTTATGGTTTACTTCATTTTGATTATGTTCTAATGGATAACAAATTTGGTTGTGTTTTTGAGGCAACGTGTAGCTCTGATTAGTGCAGTGACATTAGGATTAACATATCCTAGTCTTGGTTGTGCTGCTGATAAATTTAATGTGTCAAAAATTGGTCCGTTTGGAATTTTTGTGATCTCAGGTTAGTTTTCGTGGATAGTCTTTTGCATCTTTTTTTTTTTTTTTTTTTTTTGATTTTATAATACCCTTATCTCAAGGTGTTATTATGGTTTATCGTATAGGATTGATGTTGCGTAGTGAAGAAATTGGTGCAGCTGTAGAAGCATGGCCTGCTGGACTCTTTGGGCTTGTATGAACATAAAATTTTTATGAATGAATTTTACAGGCTGGTTCACCGCAACCTGTTTCGACCGGTCATCCTATTTTTGATTAAAATCTTATCTATATTTGATTGGAGGGCCTTTTTCTGGGCTCACTTTTCCTAATTGGAATATAACTGATCATGCTGCAAATTTATTATGAAGTTGTATATAATATATAATATTTAAAATTTTGTAAGTTAATTTGTAAAATTTCTCTTATATTAATTTCTCCAAAATCTGTTTTTAACTTATGCATGGGATAATATTATCTCATCGGAGAAACTTGTTTCATTTTTCCTTTTGTCTACTCTGATAAGTGGTTTATATATGTGTGTGTTGTTGATACGAGACAAAAATTTTGAACCTGTTGAAACAATCGTCAACGTTATGTCCTTTTTCCTAGCAAGGAAAAAGAATGTAATATGTCTCAGCTTTCTAATTTCGTGATCAAGAATAGCAGTTTTAACTTGAAAAACTAAATGTCATATTGTTTGTACGATAGCAGCGATTGAGCATATTGTTAGATGGGTTTGACTACATGGATCAATTGACACCATTGAACTCTTTGAAAAATGAATTTTATTTCTTACAAAATTTTAAAGGTTATTTTTTATGTATTTTCCAATGTGTAATGTGTTCTTTGGTTCTTCTTGCAGGTGTCTATTTTATTTCTTACACCATATTTTTCCAGGATAATATTGCAAATTCAGCTCCAACCCCAGGAATTTATTACAGGTTTAACGATTTATTTCTATTCTACCTTAAGCATAAGTCGGTTTTAGCCATTTCCAAGATACTTTTATAGTAGTTTTATTGTTTAAGCTAGTGTCACCACATTTGTATCTTACTGGGCTGAGATCTTGTCAAACGTTGAATAACTGCTAGTTAAATTTTGACTGCATTGTGTTACCTTATAGACTTCTTTTCCATATTTAAGACACTCAAATTTCTATGTTGAAGAACTACTTCATGTTTGCAGATATAACATACTGTATAGTAACTCAAATAATTCCACATTATTGGAAAGATTGTGTTTTCTTTGATATGCATTGATTCATTGAAACTTGTCTCTGCTTTAAGTTGATGGTTAAATTTTAGGTGGTTTATTTTCCTTAAAGGGTGCTTCTTTGACCATGTGTTCAATGACTAGCTCTATTATTATTTTATCGAATTTTAGCACAATATATTGATATACTAGTAGGCTCATGTCAGAAAAAAAATGCGCACCTCTATAAAATACAGAACTTAGGCCTATGTCAGACTATAGGTTATGTAGGCATGCCCTTAGACTGTCAGTAGATACTTATTTACAGTGTATGTGATAACTAAACCAGAGTCTTGGCTAGATGTGTTATGTAGGTAGAATTTTGGTTCAACACTACATATAATGCATCTAGTTAAATGACATCTTTCAAGATTTTGTATGGATGCAATCCACCCTTATTGTTGAAAGGGGCAATCATTCCTTCAATAGTGGAAGAGGTCATCAGTTAAATGACAATGTGATGAGCTGTTTGATGACTTAAGGCAGGACTTTTTAAAGGCCTAGAATAGAATGAGAATACAAGATAATAAGCATAAGAGAGGTGTGTATTATGTTGTGAAAGATTAAGTTTTTCTTAAATTTTAACCCTACAAGATGTACTCGTTGGCTGAAAGACCTAACCATTAGCTCACTCCTCATTTTAATGGCCCATATAGGTCAGATAACCCACAAGCTGGATTTACCAGAGGATAGCAAGATCCACCCAATTTTTCATGGGTCCCCCTCAAGAAGGTAGTTAGTACACCACAGTTTGTTTGATCTCTGCCCTTGGCCTTGGCAGATGACATAGAGCTCCAAGTTCAACCAGCAAAATGTGTCAGATATCAGCTGGGTAGGATTAGATGATTTATAAGTTTTGCTTAGGTGGCACAACTTCCCTCCTCGTGCAGATATTTAGGAGCCAACATTTGCTCTTCAACAAGCCTTTCCTCATTCTCTCTCTATTCTCTGCCTAAGGAAGTGGTGGATCTTTTGCTGGGGACAGGTATTGTTAGTGTTAAAAAGTTGAGTTTAAGCCTTAATCAAATGTGGGACTCCTAAAATGATTCTTTTAATTCTTGGTACTGGTTGTATCAACTTGCAAAGGTGTTATGGTGTGTGGTTCCTGAACTTCTATTACGTGAATACATAAATCATGTGTTGAGATTAAACTATATGGAGACTAATACCTAAAACTATACGCTGCGACTTCATTGAAGTTGCCATGTTGGAGTTTCTGAGAGCTTTGTGAGTGTTTTCCTTGTTGAAGACGACAAACATTTTTTGTAAAGAATATGCAAATGGACTATTTACAAATGATAGAAAATAATTTGATTTAGATACTTATAATTTTGGAAACTGGCTTATATACAACAATCTGAGAAAGTAAAGAAAATGCTTGGGGACATGGTTGGATATATCTTGAATTTTGTACAGTTGTTGAAGTTACGTTTCTGCTCCATATATTGAAAAAGGCGCCATTGGAAGGTGATATATTGAAGGAGCTACCTCTATTAGAGAAGAAGATGAATGCAACAAACCATCAAAGAGGCAAACCTTGTTTTGAGCTTGACATATATCTAGACAATATAATAAGTCATGCAAAACAAACTATAGGTATTGCTCATCAAATGAACAATTTTTTGAACTTTTGTTTGATTGGAGGATGGATGGACATATGCTTTTGTTTATTCATAGCAAGGTTTTCTAATTTTATCTTATTTTAGCCTTTTTGTTTCTTTGCTTTCCAAATACTTTGTGATTGTGCTTTATAAAATGATTATAAAACTCTACCTTGTTTCTATTTGTTGATCAACACTTGCAGGTACTTCACTCTTCCATTTTGGTATCATATATTGCACATTTCCAACAATTGATTCCCAGTAATGTCTGTACTAGCTGTTGACGGTTGGCTTTCTTAGTCATCAATATTTTCAATTTGAGATATGAATTTCTGGGTCTCTACAGGGCTGGCTATATTTAGCTGTATGCCAACTACATTATCAAGTGGTGTCGCACTTACCCAGGTATATATGGTTATATTCTGTTTCCTTTCTTGCTTTCCTTTTGACTTTCTTTTCTTATAAATTTTATATACCTTGTATCTAGTACCCGTAAACAAGTTGAGTTTTGCTTGAGTTTTCTCACTTTGATTCTGCAGCTTGCTGGGGGAAATTCTGCGCTTGCTCTTGCAATGACCGTAATATCCAACTTGTTAGGAATAATGATTGTGAGTCATAAAGAGTTACATATTTAACATTATCCTCAATTAAATCTCGGTTTTTCATCTTTTTAAGTTTATTGCAGAATAATTATATGGCTGTATTGAAATTTAGGGATGAGTAACTCCTAAACTGTGTATTTTGCATAAGAAATGCAAAACATCTTCCTAAAATCTGAACAAACCTCTCCTGTTTTGTGAATATGCTGCATACATTTAAACCCAAAATCTCTATTTTTGTATATAACTGGCAAAAATATCCTTATTATAGATTTTTCCTCATGATATAGACCCTCCTTTATTTGTTAAAGATTACATTTAACCTCTTGGGTAAATACATTACAACCAAATCCCTCTGTTATAGTAAAAATTTGAAATTGTTGAACACTTATGTGACAAAAGTTTTAAAATAACATTAAATAACATAAAATAGATAAATACATTAAAATTTCATATTGAAATTAGAAAGATTATTTTAAATTTTTGTAATTAAAAATCTAATAAAAACATAATCACATGACTTATTAATAAGATTGTAACATCCCATTTAATTATTAAGCGAAAATTAAAAGAAACGTCACGCAAAGATAGTACTATAGCGTAGTCCTGGGATCCTTAACACAACCCCTACAAACTGGGCACACCACGATGCCAACGGAAAACCAGATAATAGTCTAACAGATGGGAGTAGAGTAGTAAGGCATAAAGCAATACATGGGCCATAGCCCTAAAGAAAACCCATAAAGAAAATAAAGTCCACCCCAGATGGCTAAGCAGTGGAATCGCCATTGCCTTGTTAACCGCGAGAACCTCGTCCATCTGCTCCCCATCAATTACATTGATGATCATTGCAAGAAGAAGAGTCACATACAAGACAACCATACAACAAACAGGGTAAGCTAGAGTAAAACAGTTCATCAAGTAGATACATATCATCACACAATCCAAGCATTTCATATATCATCCAAACATGTTTTGACTTCTCAAACAATACACTAGACCCTGACTCGACTCATCCGGATACATATAGTCTGGTCGGATTCAGCGGATGCTTGCACTTGTGGTGGATACCTCTGCTCACCCCCGAGCTATATGTTACAAGTGTTACAATGAATCCATTTCCCTCACGACAAGGTTAGTCCTTAATGAATTTCGGGCCTCCTGCTACTCTCACCACAGGAGTTAGTCCGCTCTAAGTGAGACTAACTGACTCCTTAGAGTGTCAGGATGCAACCTTACCTTGAATCCTTATTAGACTATACAGATGGGGCACCACCATGAACACCCACTAACAGGGGTCATGGAATTACGTCCCGACCACTGAAGCGCAACTCCGGAGGACTCACCTAGAGGCTCCAAGGAATTACACAATGACACGGACCAAAAATCATACGTCAACAATCAAAGAACACTAATCATGGTTACAATTTCATACCAACCTCTGAAAATGAATCCTCATTCGTATCACGTGTTGAACCCATGCCACCGGTCATTACCACTCCATGAGTATAGGGCCTCATCTCATAACAATATCATGCCTCTTTAATTCCAACCCATTCATTAATTTCACATGCCAAGATCCCTCAATCACATTTAACCAATTTATAATACAGAACATACCATGCCTTTCATTTCACAGACTTCATACATCATACAAGACACATCATAAACCAGCAATGCAATTACCAATTTAACAAAGTCCTCCAACCTGCAGTGTATCTCGCTCAAGCCAAGAGCCCTCGCTCAGGCGAGAGGGGTACTCTCGCTTAGGCCATAGACTCTCGCTTAGGCGAGATCACGACTAGTGCTGGGACTTTTGCGCAGGCTCTCTCAGGCGAGTCTTGGCTCGCCTGAGCGAGACAACCTCTCGCCCAACAGCGAGGTCTCTCACCTGGGCTAAACCACAGCAGCATTCCAGGCCTTCACTCCTCCTCGCTTAGGCGAGTGGCTCTCGCCTGAGCGAGACTGGCCTCGCTCAAAACCAGAGTCCTCCGCCTGGGCAAGGGTTCGCGAAACCCTTGGTTTGCACCTGCAAGTCTCGCCTGGGCGAGTTCCTCGCGCCTGGACGAGATTGACAGATCTCGCCACTGCTTCTCTTGCAACAATCACATGCTCGCACCCAAAAGACAGTACATGGTCGTTCACGCATTCAACACAATCATACAGTGCATACAATCATCCAACAAACTCTAACTCATTCAGAAAACAATCAAGACACTGACTCTAACTTCCCCGTACCTGGAAAAGATTAGTAGAGGCCCAGACGGCACGACAACGAGCACAACAACTCTAAGGATGAACTATGGGGCTGAAAACAGGGTGGAACAGAACCAGGAAATGGAGTTAACAGAAGCTCTTACCTGAAATTACGAAAAGGTGAAGAGGAACCAGCACGAACAAGAAGGAATACTTACATGGGGTAACAAGCTCTCTTAGCTCAACGTGACAGTGAAAGCAAACTCTAGCAGGGGGTTGACGGCTGCAGTCTTAGGTTCTATGAAAATGAGTGAAAAGTGTGACTTAGGGCAACGAAGGATGGTTTTATCTACTGGGCCAGCCCTTAGGCCCACTCACAAGGGCAACCCCTTAAATTTAGGGCAGGTAGAAATGAAACATTTTTAATGGGCCTTACAAAGATCGAATACAACTACTTTTTTAGAAAGTTGACTTTTAAGAATTAAATACTGAAAAATGAAATTATTTTAATTTACTTATTAATATATCACTTGATTAAGTTTTTATTGAATTTTTTGTTTCAATAATTTGGAAACAATTCTTATTTGTAATTTTGTTATTAACAATTTTTAATATGCAAATTCCTGATGACATTTTGTTGTATTTCCTTCATGCCATTCCATTATAAACAATATATTCTGAAGGTCCTACAAGATTTTATTGAGATATTATTGGAATAGAGATATGTGAAGATATCTTAACAAATTGAATACACACTGAAGGAAATTGCATATTAAGCTAGAGTAACAAAATGTCATATTGAGAAGCATCAATTTTGATAATGGGGCCATCCTCCAGCCCTCTATAATCCTCTATTTTCTCACATTTAATGTTTTGTTAGAATATTGGGATTCTTATACTGTTGGCCCACATATTATATTAGTAGTATTGGACGGGACTTGTACTGGTTGTATTAAATTAGCACTTAACATAAGTTTTGTTGTACTTGTTATCTTGTATTAATGGGCTGGGTCTATCTTTCTTGTACCGACTTTTGTCAATGTAAATATAGACACAAGGGAGATTAACAACATTTTTTTTTACTTTTATTCTCTTGATTTTTCTAACAATTAATAACACGATTAAATTATCATTATGCATCAGCCTCATATATCACATCTCACAAAAAGTAATAAAATTAATATTTTATCTCTTGTTGCTTTTCATCATATCAAGTCCATATTATTTCAATATTTTTGTTGTTACATTTTCTCCATCTAATTTAATTATAGTTTTTGTTATATTTATGATAATATTTTATCTTTTAGATTCCACTTTCCATCACAAAATTTGTAGCTGCTGGAGTTGGAGTAGCTCTACCTATCAAGCAATTATTTAAAAGTCTAGTTCTGACCATATTAATCCCCCTTATCTTGGGAAAGGTAATTGGGTTTTCTTTTTCACATACCTGATACTGTAGATGCTGTTTGAATAATTCCAAGGTGATCTGATTCTGGACACCAAAAACGTGTCTTCTCTGTGTGGGCTTACTGCTGGGTTCTTTATGTTCAAAAGGTTGTGAAGTAAATATCTTCGAATTTAGTTCTTTATGTACACTTTACTGACGGTATAATACATTTTTTGGCGTTTGCTATTTGGTCTTTCGAGCTGATTGCCCAAATTCTTATTACATCAGTTTCTTAAAAGTATTTTAATCTTCTTTGTTGCTTTGAATGGGCAGGTTCTACGTGAATCTTTCAAAGGTGTGTCCATCTGTTTATGCTTATTCAAGTAGCTTGTTTTCACATGTTTTGATGGATAAAATAACTATTGACATTATTAAATGAAATAATAACTGACAATTGAACGAAATTGTAATGCAGAGTTTCTTTGGAGGTCATAGTTGCAAAGTGGTATCTAATAGTTATAGGGTAGATAATTTCTTATTAGATTATTTACTTGCATGTCATTTGTCATCATCTCTACGCATTTGTCATTTCTTTATGTCAAGATAAGGCTGGTCAACTTAATATTTTCAAAATGTTGTTCTTACAGAAATCCACTATAAAATAATGTAAAGCAAAATAAAAAGGTACAAAAAAAACAAAAAAACAAAGTCAAAGTAGCAGCAATGGCTATTTCTTCAACAACTTTTAGATAAAGCCTGGTGCTTAAAAGGTTGTACGAAGTAAAGAAACGTGCCTAATCTTATCCTAAATTAAATATTAAGACGACGGAATCTTCCTTAAAATTAGTGACTGAGAAGTTTCAGGAGATACTTTTTGTGAATTTCTGGAGAATTTTTCATTGAGATTATGATATGATATATGTAAATAGATACAACTTGTATATACTAGAATCATAAAGGATTGAATTATCTTCAAAGTTCATAATTTCCCAATGTTTCATAAAGTTTATTGTTTCCAAAGTTTTAATAATTACCTTTGTGATTACCAGAACTCCACCCCAATCATAGAAAATATTATGTACCAACTTTGTGAAAAATATAGTGAATAAGTAGGCTAAGAGGCTTTGTTAAGAAATCTGATGGTTATCAAACATTGAAGCTAGCATATTCAATGATAATTTCCTTGCAAGGAAATTTTCCTTGGACAAAATGACAATAGATTTATATATATAATAGAGACTTGGGTATTGTAGAGTGCGCAAGTCTCACATCAAGAAGTATGGGATACTCAGGTGGAGTAATTAAGTATTTGGTTCTCCCCTTCAATAGCTAGTTTTTGTCAGTGTCTTGGAAAGGGTTACCTATGGAGGTTTCTAAGTTGTGAAAGGTTTGGACCAACAAAAAAGTTAAGTATCACTAAGGGAAGAGTTGTAGAATACTGAATTAAAACTAAAACTGTCCAGAACATAGGATGATAAGGAAAAAATTTGGAATATCTAATGTTTATAACAAATTCAAGATTATTCATAGCGTATCACAGATTCAATATTGGGTCACCCTCAAGGCCTCCTCTGTCTCAAAGAAAAAGCTATTGGTCCATGGATTTCCTTGTGCAATATTAAAAACTACCTGATCCCATGATTCAACCTAAGAGTCTAATTACCTAGAAAGTCATATCTTGAGACCTAAGAGGCCCAAGTGCACCAACAATGTGCAAGGAAGCAGAGGAGTCATGGCTGTCAATTGATAGATACCTGGTATTATGGGGCCTAAATCTCACATTGAGTTGTATTAAGTACTCACTGGAATATTTAAGTGTTTAATTCTTCCTCTTTAGTAACTAACTTTTGAGGTTGAGTTCCTTAAGTTCTTAGGTGTTTATCAATCCAGTTGTTACAGATTGGTTCAAGTTGAGTTCACAAAGAGCAAAGTAATGGTGAATGACTTATGGCTTCTGAAATGAGGTCCTCCTACCAACATTCCAACTAATTGAAGCTGGGTAACCACAAACATATGAATGCCCAATGCCTCCTCTATTGCCCTGTTTTCTGTAGTTTTGGCCATGAAACTGAGCATTGCTCACACGCTAGTCTGTGTTTCACTGGCTGCATGTTACCAATTTTGCCCAGGAACCCAAAAGACAGTAAATCTTCCCAGATTCAATTTATTCCCCAATCTTCTCCAATTGACGAGTCTTGATTCTTCTTGCTTCATCTTTACGTGCAAGTTCGCTATCTATTTCATGCAAATTCTTGGATTTAGCTGCCCTTATTAATGCCATTACAAGATCTTTCAATAAATTTATAAGTTCATCTTCAAGACCTTCCTTACCTTGCCTTCCCAGGAGTCTATCACTCTCCAGTCTAATTTACCCAGTCTTGTGACTTCCCATGTCAATATTAAAAAGGGCTCAGTTCTACAATCTACACACTCCATGTCTAACCATGAGTTTTGTGAGCGAGTGCAATGGGATGTCACATTGATTACAGATATGACAAATATAAGCTACATTGTAGCTTTGTTGAGTTTATTAATTTGATGTATTGTGTCAAGCAGTTGTTCGGTCAGGTTTAGTTTCTTTGTTTTAATTTTAATTAGCATTAGTTAGTTTCATGCTTCACTAAAATGCGACCTGTAGTAACCAAAAGAGCAAATGAGAAATATTGTCTTTTAAGAAAAAATGTCTTTGTCAATCTTATGTTATGGGTACACCTTTGTTGTCTGTCTGTCTTTTCTTTAGTGGATAGGAAGAAGCATAGGAGAACTCTGTTGGGCATGATTATTTGTGCTTCTTTTTATAATAAAACTTTTCTTTTATAAGTTAAATGATGTGTTTGTAGAAATTTATAATAATTAAGCTTTTAAAAAATAGAAATTAAAAAGGCTGTTTTAGTGCCTTTTTCAAAAGTCAAAACCCTATCTTATTATCATTTTTTCTTCTTATGATCACTTTCATATGCTCTAACCTAGTTTTATCTCTGGTTGCAATCATATCATATATTTTTCTTTGCTTGAACAATCAGGCCCTTAGTTGTTGCACATTTAAGGATATGCTATTCTCCCTTTCCATACTTTCTCCTTATTTTTTTCTCACCATAACATTATCATATATTAATAATATTTTTTTATTTTTATTTTTATATGTAACATACAGGTGTGGCTGACTTTGTCGACAAAAACCGCAAGCTTTTCTCACTAATCAGTGCGCTTTTCCTTAGCATTGTAAGAACAATCCCTTTGCAGTGTTCCCTGTTTCCTTTCTGTGTTGGTGGTTTTCCTTGCACCAAGTTGATGGAAAGATTGCATATGTTTTGACTTGTCTTTTTAACATGTTCAGAATATTAAGTTGTAAGAATGATGAAATGCATTATGCTGTTTCTTTTAATTGTTTATATTGTTGGACCAGACCAGTGGTGCATTCTATGTAGTAGAATCAGCTCATTAAATTTAATCATTGTTCACTAGTGAGCCATCCTAAATATAAATAACTCAATTATAACCATCAGTTTCTGAACAAGGTAGTATTGTTCTTGGCTTAATATAGCCTTTAGAATGTTGTCACGGTTCACTTCACATATCAATTGAGTTCTCATGACTCCTTTGATAACATGTTTACATTTGTTGTGATGCATGTTGGGTATCAGAGTACCAGCACAAGTACTCACAACTAAAATACAAGATGAAAATAAAGGAACAAAAATAGATAATAGGCAATGAATATAATTTATTCAAGAAAAGGAAAAATTACATACCATTCTCTCTAATCCCAAGGAGAAAACAATGACAACCCCTCTCTTGGAAATAGGAAAAACTAATACAAGGAGAACCTTAAAGGAGAAACTAACATTCTCTCTTAATTCTTCTCTCAAGCAAGTAAAGTAAAAGGAATAGAAAGGAAAGACTTTTGGGATGATTTCCTAAGGAAACATTGAACTCCTTTTATAACATTAAAAGTAAGTCCCTAAGTAAGTTCCCATCGATGTGGGACTTCTTTTCTCACAATCTCCCACTTGAAGATTTTGATGAAATTAATCAAATCTTCACACCATGATTTATTCTCTGTCTTCATGTTGCTTGTTCATATGGTAGACTTCAGTAGGATTGAATCCACGTAGACTTCATTGACACATAATTCTGATCCTCCAAAACGTAATGCAACACCCGAGGTTCCTTCTAAGGACCTCTTGTCAATACTTCACTGCTCTCCACCAAACCCGCCATGAACCTACTAACCACTTCCACTGCTTGTGCAATGTCTGGCCTTGTACACATCATAGCATACATAAGGTTGTCCAACACCGATGCACTCGGTACTCTAGACTTCTCCATCCTCTTCGCTTCACTACTAGGACTCATACGTGAGGAACAATTGATAGAAAGTGGGGCCGAAATTGGCTTGCAATCTTGCATGTTGAAGCGTCGCAAGATTATCAGTAAGTATTTCTTCTGAGAAAGCCAAACCTTCCTATCTTTTTTGTCTTGGTGTATTTGCATCCCTGAAATCCTTGTTTGCTAGTTCCAAGTCCTTCTTCTCATACTTCCTAGCCAATTTTGCCTTCAATTCCTGAATTTGAACTTTGTTGGGGCCTACCTCCAACATGTCATCCACATACAACATCAATGGTCTAAACACCCAGTCTGTTGTAACTGAGGCTTATGAAGGAATCAAATCTCTGGTACAAACACCTGAGCGCCCTCTTTAAACCGTACTGAGATTTGTTCAACCATGCAAACCAAGTTTTCTTGTTCTTTAACGCCTTCTGGTTGGAGCATCATTTCATTTCTGCTTAACAATAACCTTGTGGGTAGTGGGACCCACAGGTGGTACCCCTTCACATTGTTAGCATAGCCCAAGCACTTAATTTTCCCCAGTTTCAAGCTCTACTCGTGTTTTGGATTCCTTGAACTGGCAACAACACATTTGACTTCCTCTTGATGTAGTACACCCACAATCTCCTGAAGTAAACTTTGATTCTCCTAGTGATAACTCTGGTGATTCCCTTACATCATAATAAATCAAGTCTTCTTGTGTTTTCTTTTTTCCTGGTAGTCAAACTAACCATCTGCGATCTATGACTATGTTTGTTGACTTACCACACAGTGCTCACGTAGAGGTAAAACAACCTTCTTGAGCCCGAGTAAGAGATTACGTTCTGCCTGGATTTGCAAACTTCGCTCTAACTTATACCCAAGTTTATGATGTCACGTCAACACCGCTTCTTCTTGACTTGTCGATGCAACCATTGCATTAGCATCCTGCAACGTATCTCCAAAAGCACATACACATCTGCCATGATCTTCTGAGCTTTCATGACTTACCAAATCTCTCCTCTTCATCACAGAATATCTTCGTCCTCCGAGGTATTTGCCATACAACCTTGTGAGGTTGATGCCTCAGAGTTCTTTCCTCCATTCTTCAAATGCCAACAATCTTTCTTCA
>Ga0214544_1003987_pt1 | contig 29997 bp, 10 predicted proteins | sample CNSS3metaG_FD_160074 | JGI IMG/M metagenome (GOLD analysis project Ga0214544, IMG submission 160074) | Root nodule microbial communities from cowpea collected in UCLA plant growth center, Los Angeles, California, USA - CNSS3 | ecosystem: Host-associated > Plants > Roots > Nodule | place: USA...
TATATATATATATATATATATATATATATATATATATATATATATATATATATATATATATATATATATATATATATCCATGTAATTCTCATATTAACATTAGAAAATCCGTCTGTCAATTACATTTTTTTATCGGCAATAAATATATTTATAATGAATATTAATATATCAGGTTCATTTTACTCTCCATCAGCAATGAGTACTTAATATATAAATATTGGAAAATGTTTATTTTAACATCAATTTTTTTACAACTTATTTTTAAGAGTATTTTTAACCATTGTATTTGAAAAGAGATTAAAGGATAAAATAGTGATATAAAGAATGTGTAAAAATTTATTGGATATCAAAATAATAGTACACATGCCTTATTTAAAAGAAGAAACATGTATATTTTTTTTTTGCCGAAAAAAAAAATCAAACGTGACAAACTAAGTATCAACCTTGCTAGAAGAGGGATTCATGTACTTAATTATAGTATCTAACATTGTTCAAACAATAATGTGTTTAATCTTCGTTAAAAAAAATTAAAGTTTGAATTTAATTCATTTACTAACTAAAATATTTCTAGAGATGTAACTCAGTCTATAAAAGTTTTATCTAGCTACAAACCTATTTTATAATAAAAATTCTAAAAAACTTACATCATTATGTTTTTAGAGTTGTTCAGAATTATAATTTTCTTATATCATTATGTAATATGTAAAATTATTTGTATATAATATGTAATAAATTGTTTATTTAAAAATCTATTTTGTAACAAAAGTTTTAAATAATATGCAACTTTTGTACATTGATAATCTTATAAACTTAACTTTTAATATAGGTTAAAAGGCACATAAATATATAATTTTAAAACATTAATTATAATAAACTTAATTTAATAAAAAACCAAATATTACTATTTATAAATAGATCGTATAATTAATCTTGAATAAAAATCTAAAACTTTTATCATTTTAAGTAAACAGACTTTCAGAAATCTAGATCTAACATATTTCTTAAAATAGGTCTAAAATCAGATTCCTCCATACATCTGAATATAAAAATAAAATAAGATCCCAACACGTTTCAGTGTCTATAACTACAATCATCACAACAACAAAACCATAGTAGTATACGTAATACATTATAGAATTATGATAGCATCGTATTCTGATCATAAAAGAAAACCTAATGATTAATATTGTTATTCTTGAAAAAATATATGTGGTGAAGTATGAAGATCTTTATAGGACAGCATCACCGAGAAAAAGGGCTTTATTTAAAGAATGAACAATAGCTATATGCATGTAGTCAATAAGATAGCTCGGAAAAAAGATTAATTTTAACATTAACAATATAAGTGGTAGGGTTGGTCAAAAGTTGCCACTGCTGCACCAACGACTGTTTATTATTAACTTAAAAACTAGCTAACTTTAACTTTACCAGAAAGAAGACCTGATGATGTCTATTAACATCTACAACCAATTTTTCATTTCTATAAAATAAACATTCCTTCCTTCCAACATCAAAACACAAACAGGCTTAAGAGTCAAGTCAACATATATATATATATATATATATATATATATATATATATATATATATATATATATATATATATATATATACATATATATATATATATATATATTGGAAAAAAATCTCCTTCACATATAATAAAGACGGAAGAAGATGAGTATGGTTGAGAATAGTTCAAGTGTGAATCAAAAGTCATACATTGGATAGAATATTATACAAAGTTAAACACTATATAAGAATAAAGACTCATAACACCATTGAGATAAAAGTGGTGTCAAAAGTCTTATATGTATAAGACCAATGTCATATATATATCTAGAACCACAATCTCTTAATAATTATAATCTATATATAAAAATATATACATAAACCCAACAAGTACGCATAAAAATGTAAGATAAGACATTATAATTTGGGTTTATGAGAATCAGCAAATATTTTACTTTCACGAGTAAAATTATGAATATTTAGGAAAACTTAAAGAAAGTTGACTTCATTATGAATGTTTTGCATGAACTTATTAAGAAGACTGAAATGTAAGTTTAGTTTTGTTTGAGAGACTTAATATCATTTCTTGTACATAATCTTTCGCTTGAGGGACAACTACCTTTAATATTAATGAGTGCTACGGTAAACGACTTCATTTATTGTAATTTAACAGTTTTAATATTAAAGTCACTCATCTACTACTATATTTACAGTGATACATAGGAATTTGGATTTTTTTGCTGAATTTGTGTGTTGTTTTCTGATGTGTCTTCAAAATATTTTAATGATCATTAATTTTAAAAATTTTAAATATATTAAAAATATTTGTAAAGTATATTTTTAATACTAAAAAAACAATAATCTGGAATCGATATATAGTGAGTGATGTCGTCCAAATAAAAGTACATTCCACTTTCTTTTCATATGCATCTCTATTAAATTTTTCACATTGTTGTATTAATATTCAAAACTTGGAATGATTCTCTCAACAAAATTATATATTCTTGTTATATTTTCTTCAACTACATGGAAATAGAATCAGAATAAACCCAAATTATGTTTTATATATTATAAAATAAAAAGTATGTACATGTAATGTGATGATGTATATTTATTAAGACTTGTTTGTTTACTGTTTTGAGAAAAAATGTTCAGTTTTTTAGTTTTTAAAAACTAAAAAACTTATTTGATAAATGTATTTGTTAAAATGATTTAAAATAACATTGTCCTGTTTTTAAAAAATTAAAAAAAAAAAAAGGTTTACATTCACAGCAGCATTTTTACATACAGGCGTAAATAGGAACTGCTGGAGTTAGAAAATTGATCCTATGAAACCCTTAGATTGTAGACAGCACTTTGTACTCTTTGGGCATGAGATCAGGAATAATTAAGGGAAAAAAATATATAATGGTTTATATGAAGTAAAAAGAGAAGAGATAAATTAGTGTTATACTGATAAATAAATTCATGCTCGTGATATTATTTGAACTCATTTTCATACGAGAGAAGAATATTCAAATTCATCAAGATAAAGGTATATGAATATGGCGATATTATTCTACTTGTAAATATCAGAAATTTTTAATTTATTTGATACTTTATTATCTTTTCAAAATACACTTAGTACTGTAAGTGTATTGTTTTAGTTAAATCGTTTTTATATGATTGACAGAATTCTTTGTTATACTTTTATTTGGTATATTAGTTAAGTTAAATTTCTTTGACAGTATTAATGGACCTTCAACTTGGGGATTGTGTAGCTATTATGCTAAGGAACATTCTGTCGGAAACTTTGTATGGACAATAAGTTTTCTTGTCTCGTTCAAATATCTCTTTGGTCTTGTTAGTGGGAATCACATAAAAATAAGTGTTATATTTGACATTGAGTTTTTCAGGACTAAAAATACTACTGTGAAAGTGATATATCAACATAATCAATTGTTTTATATCAGAAAATTTATTCTCTTTCTCAAATTTATATATAAACTTCAACTTCTATATATCTCTTCTTTAAACGCTGGGGAATAACGATGTTTTTCGACTTAATTCACCACAATATTTTAAATATTCTTATTAAATACTCTTAATAAATTAAATATTTTAAATACACTGTGAATAGACAATATAAATAAACAAATGATTTATGTTTCTTTTAGAAAAAAAAAATTATGTATCTAGCCATCCATTAGAATTTAGTATAAAATCTTTCTGATCTATATCTGTTTAGCATCGTCCCTGCATGAAAAGACAATTTAATGAGCTTGGTGGGATTGAGTTTTATATTCTCTTACAAAGACAACATGAAGAAAGAGATGATGGGTCTTTTATGGCAAAAAAATCACGTTTTGGAAAGTAAATTCTCTGCTGCAACACTTTTGACCAAAACTGGAAAGAATTCTTCTTCACACAGTTCTTAACAGTCCTTAGTTACTTAACTTCCAATTAACTTCTTTATTCTTCCTTCCCAGCACCGAAAAGCTTTAAAGAAATATTTTATAGGAAAAAGAAGTCTCAGGATTAAGCAAAAATTTTGAAGCAAAAATTTGGGTTACATGACAGTAGTGTAAAACCAAGATTAGTTTTTGCATGTTCAAGAATGAGGATTATTCATAGGAATATCAGACAAAGGCTGAACACAAACTGAAACGAAAAATAGGGCACTTGAATTTATGTTCTTTTACAATAAAAAAATAACTGAACTGTATCATGATTTTGTCTTCTGATAGTGATTTGCTATTTGTCAGCATATACACTGTCTAGGTCTGCTTTCTTAAAGAACCTATGAACCGAAAGACTATGCCAAGAAGATGAAAATTGGAATCTAATTTTTATATACTTCAAGTGGACTTAAATGCCCTCACTTTATTTCATCATTAAGCTCTTTTCTAACCAAAATTGTGAAATCGTAATGTCTACACCAAAATACCATCAGATTCATGATATCTATTCATGGAAGTATCACAGTGCAGTATCACAGTTTAAGAGAATAATACAACTAGACTACAGTGCACTTTGCAAAATCGAAGTTGAGAACTCCGAATAGATCATAACTCAGCTTAACAAAAGAAGAAAAAACAAGAAAGAATGATCCAGCAGACGACAAACCTGAGATGATAATTATATGCTGTCTTACTCAAAGTACAAAGGTTGTTTTCAATACTAATTAACTGTTGTGACTAAGAGTTCATAAAGCAGCAACCTTACTATTACGCTAAGGTTCATTTTCGGGAAAAGGGGAAGAAAAAAGAAGCTGCTAAAATTAGCAATCCAATCCTATTACAGGTACAAGCTTTTCATTTAGAATTACACTGCTATTATCATAGTAAATGTTTACATTCAGAGTTGGTTTAGATTGTAGAAATGAAAATATAAACTTATTGAAATATACCGCAAGAGAAACATCTAAATCTTGTCTTATTAACCTTAAGTCACTTTTTGAGTGTGCAGAAGAAAGCCTCTGAAGAAGTTTCTTAAACCATTATTCATGGACAAAATAGCCTAAAAAGCATGCAAGGGAGCTTAAGAAGGTGTAGGTGATCCTAAATTTTCCTACACTAGCAATCATGATTTCCCTAGCAGAAGCCTATCATGTAGTGGCAGCCACTGTCCCATTATATGTGACCATGATACTGGCCTATGTTTCTGTGAAATGGTGGAAGATCTTCACACCAGATCAATGTTCAGGCATAAACAAATTTGTGGCAAAGTTCTCCATCCCCCTCTTGTCATTTCAAATCATTTCCTCGAACAACATCTACAAAATGAGCCTCAAACTCTTATATGCCGATTTTGTTCAGAAATTGCTTGCCTTTTTAGTCTTCATAGCAATCACGAAGATCAGTGGCCGAGGAGGGTTAAAGTGGATCATAACGGGTTTGTCATTAACAACACTTCCCAACACTTTGATTCTAGGAATTCCTCTGATGAAAGCTATGTATAAGGGTGATGCAGTTGTTCTCCTTGCTCAGATTATTTTCTTGCAGAGCATGATCTGGTACAATTTGTTGTTGTTTCTTTATGAACTTGATGCTGTCAACACCAGGCCTGCTGTAGCTGCACCACCATCACAAGGTTCAGCTGGTAGGTGTTTATAGCAGGTTAATTTTACTTGTAAGAAATGAGATTTAGAGTGATTAATATACGTGAAACAAAATAGTGATTAACTTAGCAAAACACTGATCTAGATTCGTTCTTCTTCTTGCCATTACTTTTCTCTCATAAGCCATAATTGATATATGCATAGATAGATAATATATTATTGATCAGTTAATCCTGTTCAACCAAGTAAAGTGATCTAAGAGAGTCAGATTAAATGGGGCCTGAACATTAATATATTTTAAGAGTAACTATATTTGAACACTATATATATATTATAAGCTTGTACAAATAAGTTTTTATATGTTAACATGTTTCTGTGCGATCTTTTCTTTCTCAACCTTCTCATGCCATTTGAATATATTTAAATACAATTTTGTTAGGAAACTATATATATCCCAGTGTTTTAGTAGCAACATATATAAATCAAACTATAACACATATCATGTTGGTTTAGCATATGGTGTAAAATTTAAGTGCAGATATTTCCATAGAACTGAACCAGAAATAAAAATTGTATAATTTTTCTATGTTGTAAGGAGAAACAGACACAGATCGTGAGGTACAATCAAAAGGAGAAGAAGACGTAGACCCTAGAACAAAACGGAAGCTCATGAAGGTGTTGCCCATTCTTGCCAAAGTGGGAAAGAAGCTAATAAAAAATCCTAATACATATGCAACTTTAACAGGTTTTATTTGGTCAAGCATACATTTCAGGTAATTATAACATGTCAGTCATCATGCCATTAAGATCATTGTATTTAAATTCCTGATCATACACAATAATTAAGGTGAGAAACAAGGTTAATTAAGTTGTGCAGGTGGGGATTACACATGCCTGAAATTGTTAATCAGTCAATAGAAATATTATCCAATGGAGGCCTTGGCATGGCAATGTTCAGCCTAGGTAAGTAAAAGCAAAAATCCATGGTTTCTGGTTATGAAAATTGCATTAAAGGGTATAAATTTTGTATATTTGTTGATGGAGATTGGTATCAGGTGTGTTTATGGCATCACAGTCGAGCATGATAGCATGTGGGCCAAGGATGACAATGGTGGCAGTAGTACTGAAATTTGTGGTTGGACCTGGTCTCATGACAGTGGCTTCTCTTCTCATAGGATTAAGATGCACACTGTTCAAAGTCACAATTGTTCAGGTCATTTTCCCTTTCATATTTTTTATTTTTATTTTTTCTACTTTTCAGGTCATTTAAAGGTAAATAGTTTGCATGATCATGATCTTGCATGTGGCAGGCAGCTCTACCTCAGGGAATTGTTCCTTTTGTTTTCGCCAAAGAATATAATGTTCATCCAGCTGTTTTAAGCACAGCGTAAGTCTTCAAATATCTCTTCAAATATCTTCTTCTTTTCTCTATTTTTATTATTTTGTTTTTGTTTAAAAAAAATAAAGAGGTGTGGAGATTTGATGTTTTTTATTGTTTTTGATGGCAGGATCTTGTTAGGAATGGTGATGGCCTTGCCGGTGGAATTAGGCTTCTACTTCCTCTTAGCAATTTGAAGTGCTGGGTAAAGTACTTATGCTATATATATGAACAACAATAACCAGCATTACATTGCTGTTACAATAATTTACAAATATATACTTATAAATTTACTACATTATACATTCATTGTAATTACAAAACATCCGAGTTCGCCGAGGCTAATTAATATTGGGTTGCTTATAAATAAATAAATAAATATTGTATTATATTATTGTATATATTGTTACAATGTTTCAGGAAAAATAAGAGTTGTTTTAGTTCCTTCAAGCAAGAAAAAAACCAAGGAGTTGTTATATTAGTTCTAATTTATGGATCATTTACTTTTTGTGAGTATATGTACTTTGTTTTGTTTGTGTTGTCGTGGTATGCTTATAATAATTGCTTCTATTTTAAATTTGGTAGAATGAAGATGTATATATAAATCTCCAATATTATTAAATAATGCCAGCTGTTTATTTAGAGGATTATCTTACAAATCTAAACTAGAAACAATTTTACCCACTTAATTAATTATTGAATGAAAAATGCATAATTTTGAAAAGTGTTATTTAATCAAAAGTAACTAATGCATCTTAAGTGAGAACCATTCTTTCATCCAACAACATCATTGTTTGTTTGTACAATAAGTAAGCATCGGAAGAAATTCTTTCAAGATTCGTCAAGCAAGAGTGTCTCACTTGTTCAATAAATAGGACCACTTGAAGCAATTTTCACAAATTCTCCAACAAGTGAGCATCATGCTTCTTTAAATTTCAATTAAAAAGTGTTATATCTCATCAAGAAATTCACTCGCCAAACGAATATGCATAATTAAGAACTTATATTAGATTGGTAAATTTGTTTCACCGACCTAAACAATTATTTTACTTTCTTTTCACAAGTTAAAATTGGTTATACCAAATAAACAAATACTAATTGAAATTAATTCAGCCAGATTTACCGATCTTTGAAACAAATTCCTCTTCAAAGCCCAAATACACGTATCATTTGTATCTATATCATCAATTCAACCATTTTTCCAATTTACATCATCAAACAAGCAAAATCACATCATATATCAGTTCAACCACCCTAAATTGGAAATTCACCCACAATCTCCTTCACAATACAATAAAAAAAATTAATATCTAACTTCCTTTACTTGACTATGAGCACAACACAACATCCATCTCTAAGCACACATAACCACAAAGAAATAAATATTTGCACAAGATAAAACTCATATAAATGATTTGATCATATTCTAACATTCTTAATTGAACATAGATTCATGTAGAGCTTTGAAAATATACATGTAACCTCAAGGACTATACATGCAAATCCAAATATCAAAAGACTTTAAAAAGAGTAAAAGAGTAACTTACTCTGTTTAACTAATTAATCGGATAGAAAGATAGACTTTGTTGCCAATAGTCCTATGGTATGTTTCGACCTTCAAACAAGCGGTAGAAAAATCGAACACTTGGAGAGGAGTTAGACTAGGAGGAAGGTCCTAATTTGTAGAAAGATAGTAGATTTTATAAAATGAACTAGATTTAACTTTTTTAGTTCCTTGATAGTGGCTTAGCTGAATTCTTGATTTCTCTCTCTTTGCTCCTGCAAAACAATGTGTTTTCCTTAGTTTTCTTATCTTTTGTTTATCAAAAGAGGATGTTCATTAACTTAAGTAAAAAAGGGTATTTTCCTGTGATAAAAACAATTTAAGCTTTTGATAAATGTCTAATTTGAGGTGTTTTTTTATGTTATGGAAACACTTATCAGGCCCTCAGTTTCAGTCTCTTTTGCTTTCTTCTATGTCGTCTTTAAACTTGCGTGCTTATTGTGATGCAGATTAGAATGATGATCCTAATGATCTGAAATCCAATATTGGGTAGTGTATTTTTCTTGGTGATTCATGTAACATCCCTAAAAGGATATTACTTAAAATATTTTAAATATATAAAAAGAAGCTGGAACGTCACATCTTCATTAATATACGCCGCGAAAATAGAACAAAAATTTGATATTCAACGCGACAATTATTGAATAAAGATAAATAATTTGAAAAACTTTTACAAGTTCCAAATAAAACTTTAAAGCATAGTAAATCCCTAGCTCTAATTCCCAGTTAGTCCCTCTCTCCATCTCGAGTGTTAGCAGCATTACCTGTATCATCAACTGCTCCCGTGTAAAATACACGATCATCGCCAAACACAGACAGAAAGGGTGAGCTCAAAATATATATAAAAATCACAGAAATTAAATAATAGAAAACACCAATCTTATTATCATAATTACATCTTGGTTACATTCTCAACACGCCCCATGGCTGTTCAACTACTAACATACAACAAGGTTAGTCATGGACTCAGGATTCCTGATGCTCACACGAACATGTCCGCTCGTGGTTCTGCCTCTACGAGTCTCCCCGCTCGTAGTCCTACTCTACGGACCTACCCGTCCGTAGTCCAACACATGTGATCCACAAGCTACGTACCTTCCCACACGCAGCATCTCTCAACTGTGAGCACGGAACATACGAACCTACCTCGCTCGTATCCCCACAGGAGAGTAATCGAGTATGAACCTCCTCGTCCATACCATCACATGTTATCCACCATCCATGAACCTACCCGCTCATGCCACATCATCTCCTGACCCATGTTTCACCAAAGTATACAAACAATACCCATAGATCGTCCTAAACTCGCTTGGGCTAGAAGCCTTAGCTTAAGCGACCAGGCCTGTCTCACTCAAGCTAAGGTTTCTCACCTGAGCTAGCGTGCAAACAGGTCTCACATGCGAAGGCGAGCTTAGGCGAGATCCCACTTCGCTCACCACAACAACACTCGCCTAGGCGGCGAGACATTAGAACACACAAGCATCGAACTCGAGTTCTCGCTTAGGCGAGTACCTCTCGCCTGAGCAAGGTACTCTGTCGCTCAAAACATGGGCTCCTCGCCTGGGCGAGACCCTCGAGCTCCACCTCACGTTTTCATGAATCCTCGCCTGGGCGAGCAGCTCTCACCTAGGCGAGTTGTGCAGACATAACCCAAAATCTCCTTTCTGCTATTCTCGCCTAGGCGAGCCTAGTTAGCTCGGGCGAGAACAGAGGACCTATTCGTTGTCACGCACATAAAGACACCAAACCAATTGCCAAAAATTCACACACCATTATGCTAAGTACTCCATTACTGATTGCAATTGTGAAGAGCACAACATGCACTCTCATAAGGCTTTAATTCCATTACCAATCAAGTTGGCTAATTTTCCCCTTTTATATGGCTCCAAATTGTGGTAAAAAAATAAAAATGAATAATAGTTCTTTTTAATGTTTATTACTACATTTCATAGGCCATTATGGGTTGTTTCTCCCAACTCCCTTAGTTGCCCATTGTCTCTAGGCTTTCCTATCCTTTCACATTCATACCACAAGTACTTTAACAAAAATAAATAGATTAATTCGTTCTCAACAAAGGTTGAACCCACAATCACAAGGCAATTTATTTAACCAAGTCATGTTTGTGATAAATCTTCTAATTATATAATTATGTTAGTACCCAACATAACCTTGCAATTTATTAAAATTAATATTCAATCAAATAACACACATATGGCATACATAGGACTCGAACCCAAGTCCTTTCACACAATTAAGTACTCTTAACTACTTGAGCCAGTACTTTTCCACGTCACAACAATTAGCATTAAATGCCATAAAGGCTTATACTACCCACATTTACTAACAAACTATTAATTTAATTATTTAAATTTCCCGGGTCTTACAATTCAATTATATCATGGATGAGTAAGAAACAAGATGTTACATCTCGATCTTTCATAGAAGTTGAGTATCGCGCCATGGCTTTGATTACTTGTGAGATTATTTGGCTGCATTAGTTACTTGCATATATTTGGAGGTGGCAATGGCAACGATTCAACGAACATCACTTCACACCCCATCCAAATCACGAAAACTAGTGGAAGAAGCATTGCTCCATCACTTTTTTTTTCTCCAATTCCTATTTAAAAAATCCCAATAACACACAACAAATCAGATTTATAAATGGAGAGAGGGAAGGTGCTGCCAACATGGCAATGGCAGAGGGAGTTTGATGGTGGTGGTTCGATGGTTAAAGACCTTGGCAAGGTGCGACGACGTCTTAGTTGAAAACAACAACCCCATTAGTGGCTCCCTGGTAGATTTTGGGGAAGAAAACCCCCGCATTGAATTAGAAGAAGAAAGCAATGAAGAAAAAGGAGAAAGGGTTGCAATAAAAAATCATGATAGCCACGTTAAAGAAAACACTAAAAACTAGACATGTCAAAGGGGGATAGGTCCGACAGGCCGACATGCCAGCCCGCTAGGAAAAGGGTGTGTCGAGTTGAAATTTCCAACCCGCTGTGGTCCAGCCTTGGCCCACCAACCCTTTTTTTTAATTTTTTATGTTTAAAAATTAAAAAAATTATATTATATATATAGTTTATAAATAAATTTTTAAAAAGTTAAAAGAAAAAATAAAAAAAATGGCCCACCAATCGGCCTTGCAACAAGAATTGTCCAACCTGTTTTTGGTGGGTCAAATGTGTGGTGGACCAAAACGGACCGAGCTAGCCTGTTTTACCACTCCTACTAAAAACATACCTGTTTTCTAGTAGCGAATCAACTCAACCCGACCTTTTTTTCGTGGGACAAAGGCAGGGCGAGCCAAAATTAGTGAAAAGTAATCAAACTAAAGAAAATTCAATAATGAAATGTTAGACGAGAGAAAAGTTCCTCTGTAGAAAAAAAATTGAGTTAGTTTAAAAAGAATAAATAAATTCTTAAATCTTAAAATTATAAATAAACCTTTTTTTATTTACTATCATATTTGGAATTTTTAAATTCATCTATATTATTATTTAAAAAAATCTTTTAATAAATACATAAATGTTTTCTTAATTTTATTTTTTAAATAATTATTCTTTTAAACTAAAATAATTATTTTATCAATTTTATTATGTTCTATTAATTAAGATGAAGAAAATTACATATTTCTACAGTTTTAGATTTTTTCTAAACTTTAAAATAAATATTAAAATTTATATTTTTAGTATTTTAAACTTATTTTCATTTTTATTTAATGTTTTTAGTTGTTTTATATAAAATAAATATTCACATATTATTAAATTTAATTATAAAAAATAAACATTTATTTTGTGTATCGCCTAGGATAGAATACTAGTTATTCATCTATTGTTTTTCATTTATTCAGAAATGTTTATGAAACGTATTTCGTAGGGGTAAGTACATATTTCATGAAACATTATTTCAAAGCGGTATTTATGTATTATTAATGCAGAGTTTAATTAATCATTAAATATATTAAATCATTGCATTTGTTAAATGTAGTATATAGTAAACTCTAATAATATTATTAAATGTTAGTATATTATTAATTTTATTAAATATATACGATATGTACATTTTTTTTTTAGAGTTAAATATGTTTTTTTCCTATAACTTTTAGTGAAAATTGAAATTAGTCTATGAAAATCTAAAATGAATATAGTCTCTCATCTTTACAAATACGTGAATTTAGTCATTTAAACTATTTTTTAAAGTTTATTTGACTTAATAAACTTAATAAAAAGTGATTAAAATGGATTTATAGAGTTAAGGGACTAAACGAGTTCAAGATTTACAAAAAAGACTAATTTCAATTCTCATTGGGTAAAGGATAAAAAACATATTTAACCAATTTTTTAAATACTCTTATAATAATTATTAATATTAAACACACACACATATAAACTCTAATTAATACATTTTAGTGCATTAATTTTAATAAATATATATGATACATGCATTAAAATGTTATTATTATTATTTGAATACTTTAGCATTTATAAAATCATTAAATATTATTAGACCATTGTATTGTGTAACATATAATCACCTATAATTATACTATTAAGTTTTAGCATATTATTAATTTTAATAAATATATATGATACATACATTTCAATTTTATTATTTTTTTCTAAATTTATTCTATAAAGCACTGGTGAAAATAAATGTTATAACTTTTTTATGATAATAAAAATATTTTTTATAGTTTTATTGTAAATATATATAATTTTTATAATTTGATTGTAAATAATTTTTATTTATTTTATAAATATTTTTATAATTAAAAAATATTAAGTTTAAAAAAACGGCAAAAAAACGACTAAATTTTAAAAGAAATTACCTAAAGATAAAAATAATAAAATAATAATTTTAGTTTAAAAAAAGTTATTTAAAAGATAAAATTGAAAAACAAATATAAAAATAAAAATCTTTATATATGCATATATTTTAAATCAGTAAAATAAAAAAAAGATATTAATATATATATATATATATATATATATATATATATATATATATGTATATATTATTTTAATTTATGCAATTCGTGAGATAAATAGAAATTTAGTTTATTTGAAAATTATAATGAATAAATATTTTTAATATAAATTACATTATAATCTCAATTTTTATATATATTTATTTTTAACATATATATATATATATCATATTTTATATTTATGAAAAAAATTTCTTATTAATATTTTCTTAATATTATTATTATTATTATTTTAAATATATGCGTTAATTACATATAAACTATTTAATAAAAGTTATCTCTTGGTTTCGTTCCTTAATTATTATTTTACATATACGTTTGATTAAACATAAAAATACTAAGTTTTAATTAATATTGTTTATAAAAAAAACGTTTTTCTGTGTAACAATTTGAATAAATTATTATATTTTATTAAGATTTCTCAGCCATAAACTCGTTTCGAAATGTGATAATTAATATTATTGACCTTGACTAAAACTGCTCGCTATCTTAAAATAATATCTACATTGATCGTTTATAATAAACTATGAATATATGAAACTTTCATTCTTGAGAATTTTCAATTTAAATGAAAAATAATCACTATATTATGGCTATTTAGCTTTGGCTAAAAATTGATTTTATAAAGGAAAAAAATGGTCTCTATAATTATTAGCACTAGATTTACCTTGAACACGACAATGAGTTCTAAAAACATATGAACATCAATTTGATGTAAAGACTTTGAAAGGACCCAAAGATTTTAATATATATTTTTGAATTTGATGTAAAGAGGTTGGTGGGTTAAAGGTTTATCTCCTTTATTTAAAATAACTTTCCAGCAACTGAGTTTTGCAATCATGAAGACCAGTCAAATAATTAGTTTCAACAACTTCAAGTGTGACCATTTCTTCCCTTTATACAAGGAATAAAAATTTGGTATGAGTTCGATGATGATTATAATTTTGAGAGAAATGTTGTTTGTGTTTGATAATTAAAGATCAGAATTTTTCCTTGTTATTGGAAATCAAAATGATGTATCAAAATTAATTTTAATAATTCACTTTTTTCCAATGTATATAGTTTACTAATTTAAATTTATTTCTGTTTTTATCTTTTTCATTTTGAAAAGATAATATAAGTATTTTTTAAAGTCATGTACATTTCGTAATTGAATTAGAAATAATCGTTTACTATAAATATAATGACATGTTAGTTCATTTATTACAATTAACCTTTTAACACTAGTGTAATTTCAAATATAGATTTTAATTTAAATATTTCCAAATTTTTCAAAAATATATTGCTATTCCATTTGTTTTTATAAATATATTTTTTCATATCTAATCACATAGCCGACTTTAAAAGTTTATGACAGACGAGAAATATTTAAAATTTAATCTAATTATTTGCTGTGAGGAGTAACAAAATAGAATTAAAACAACGAAAAAAATATAATTATTTCTTTTAAAATTATATTAAATATTATTTCATTAAAACTTAACGGAAATAACTATATTTAAAGAAATTGTTAGATATTCAAGAAAGATAACTGTAATTTGATTAAAATTAACATTACATTCATTTTAAATATATTTTGGCTCAAATTATTAATGAAAAGTTTTAAATTGTGAGTTTAGTGAATAGAGAAAGAAAAAATAAAAATATAATCAAACGACTACGTATTAAATGCGGATAAAAAAATACTCCATGTTAAAAATAATTATGTAATTACATATGTGAAATTTCCTTATTCATTAATTATTCCATCGGTCGGTGAACTTGTCTTTGTGTTTTTGTTGCACGTCTATATGTTTATTTATTGGATATAATTATTATTGTTCTTACGTACAGAAACTTTATTGATAGCATCTTCAAATTAAGTTTTGTAAGATAATTTAATATACCATATGGTATCTTTGAAATATTTTTTATTTTCAAAAATTTTAAGCATAAGTACGAATTATTATTTATTTTTTTATTATTACGATTATTTTATTATTGTTATTACTAATGTATAAAGGAATAAAAAAATTCCATAATAATGTATATAAAATAATTCCTCAAAGGAAAAAGACAACGAACGTTTTGAGATCAAACGGTGGAGTAGCCTTCAAGATTTCAAGAAAATAGGTCTTGGAAAAGAAGCTAAAAATTAGGGTTTTGAGGTATTTATTTAATTGGCAAAAGACAGTGTTTGGGTTTCACAGACAGACAAAACACTCTCCCTTCTTCCTCCACAAAATTTCTCGAGATCCCCATTTTCTCCGAATCGAAGCCATGGCTAAGGGTCCCGGTCTCTACTCTGATATCGGCAAGAAGGCCAGGGGTACTCTCTTTCCCTCTCTCTTTCTCACTCTATCTCTTCTTGAATTCCGAATTGGGATTTGGGGGGGGCGAGAGATTATTTTCCGACCGTAAATAATCGGTGCTTTTTGATGAACTTATAATTGTTTTTTGTAGATCTGCTGTTCAAGGACTACCAAAGTGACCAGAAGTTCACCGTGACCACCTTCTCGCCCACCGGAGTTGTGAGTGTTCTATTTTTTAGTCCTTCAATTTTTTTCAGCACAAACACAATGCATGGCATGGGTATTCTTTTTTGCTGTTGGGTTTGTTATTGGATGTTCTATTTAGCTTGTGTAGATGATAGTGTTGGTAAAATCAAGTGACTGGTTGGTTTTGTTGGAAGATTTATGTGTTCTATCTATATCTTGACTGCAAGAAATCTTTGTCATGGGTTTCTTTTTTCAAAAAGGAAAAAATGGGGTTGTGTTCTGTTTTGGCCATTTGGTTTTTCATTCAACTGCAGAGTGTTGAATTTTCTTAATGATAAAACAAACTGGGTTTTTTTCGCTGGAAGTATTCTAGTAACATTGTAATTATAATTTTTTTTTTTATGAAAGAATGGAAGAATAGACAATCCAAATAAGCATGTCCTTTTATTTTAAAATGAAAACAATAGCTTGTTTTGTTGTGATTTTTCACTTTTTAGTTGTTTTCATAAGTTTCTTCTCTTCCATTTTCATTTTCTTCATTTACTGATTGGATTGTAGTTTTACATGAGCTTTTATTTTTCGATGGCTGTTCCTATAGCTTCATGATGGAAATAATCTGGATGTCCCGATTGGATTTTTGTAATTTAATGTAATATGCCATCTACTAAACGCAAATTTATGTTTTAACTATTTTTAGAATTTTATTAGATTTTCCTGATTTACTTCTTTTCATGTAAAGGTGTGGAGTTTGTATGTAATGCAAGCTTGCGTATGCATGTCAACAGTGGCCAGAATGACCATTTTTTGCATCAAAAGTGGAGCAATGCAGTCTTTTTGCCGTGCATAATTTGATTTTCTACTTTTTCTTAGGGTTTTATGAAAGTTTTCAATGTGATGCTACAAACCAAGAAACCAGCCTTTTTTGATTGGCTTTTGATTTCATACCCACGACCCCTCTGTTTTGCACTCAACTAACCAACCCATTTACACATCTACAATTTTTTTGTTTAAGCTGTGGGCACTCTCTGTTCTGCACTTGTGATGCAGCTTTTAGCAGTTGTTATCTCTCTGCTATTCTCATCCAAGTCCACACGGACTGCTTGTTCTCAAAAAAGAGATCACCATTCCCCTATTTTCTTTTTTGTAATTGACATCCCTTTTGTTTTATGGTGATTTATGTTGCCTATCCGTTGTTTTAGTTAATTGATAAAGGCTGGCTACGTTGGGATCTGGCATGTTGCCGTAAAATTTTGTGTGCCTTGTCTGCCTGCTTTGTTTTCTCTCATTATTTACTTTTGTATACTTCGTCCGTGTCTTAAAATTCATCATGGAAGTTGATGCATTATGTTTGTGTATATCGATAAGGAAATATGGACTGTCATGTATACCTTGCAATGTGGATACCTTAGATGAGGTGGATGGATATTGATTCACGTAGTATATCAGTTGCAGAAGCATTCTTTAAATTGATCATGTGGAGCACATCTGGAAAATTTTGATATTCACATTATGTCAATGTCATTTTAGCCACTGTTAGCATTCTGATTTGATTTTGTGTCTTCTGCTTCAGGCTATTACGTCATCAGGAACCAGGAAAGGTGAACTTTTTGTTGCTGATGTCAACACACAGTTGAAGAACAAAAACATCACTACTGATATCAAAGTTGATACTGATTCTAATGTAAGTTCAATATTCTTGTTTGGATATTTGTTGATTCTTTTCTATTTTTAATTGATGTCTGGTCTCCTGTGCTTCTGATTTATATACCATGTTGAGAATTATCAATCAATTTTTGTGATTGATATTACATGTTTGTTCTACTACCCTTGGTGGGTGCGTTTCCAGAAAATTCAATTTGTTGTATATTATATTTTAGGATATTATGTGTAGTTTTTTTCTTATCAACAATTATTTTGTTCTTCTTATAACTCCTTTTCAAAATTGTTTTAAAATTTCTCTTGTTCAACTTTTTCAATAATTTTAGTCGAACTGTTTTTTATACTACGCGCATACATTAATTTAAACCAAACGGTTCATCTTTCGTGAACCATGTTGAATGGAAGTTCATGCTTTCATTTATTTATGACTTCTGTATTCTTGTTTCCATTTTGTTAATGATGGTTAACGTGTACATTGCAGCTATTCACAACTATCACTGTCAATGAACCTGCTCCTGGTCTTAAGGCTATCTTTAACTTCAAAGTTCCTGACCAGAGGTCTGGAAAGGTAAGATAGTCAAAGCATTTTTGCATAACAAGCTTTCAAAAACGTTGAACTCAAGCTGGAATTTTCATTGTCTTTAACAGGTGGAACTTCAGTACTTGCATGACTATGCTGGAATAAGCACCAGTGTTGGGTTGACAGCAAACCCAATTGTTAACTTCTCTGGTGTTGTAGGAACCAACGTTCTTGCTCTTGGTGCTGATCTTTCTTTTGACACCAAAATTGGGGAGTTAACAAAATCCAATGCTGGACTGAGCTTCACTAAGGATGACTTGATTGCCTCATTGACTCTGTAAGTGACAGTTGCTGCTCAAAGTGTTAACTGTATGCATCTAGAAAAAAATGCATTGTTTATTTTGTTTGGTTCAAGGCTCTAGAATCGACTGGTGAACCTTTCGAGGTTCCATTATAGATGTATTCTTTTGTTATTTTCAGTTTTGTACTTCCCCTTTTCCGAGTTCTGCCTGGTTGCATATACTTGTCCAAACTATTCCCTAGGCCTGCCTGTGCTTGTATCATAATACTGATTTCAAATGAACTTTTTGGTGATGTGGTGAGTTCTTGTGTGCAGGAATGACAAAGGTGATGCTCTGAATGCTGCATATTATCATGTAGTTAACTCCGTGACCAACACTGCTGTTGGTGCTGAGGTCACTCATCGTTTCTCAACTAATGAGAACACTCTCACCCTTGGTACCCAACATGCATTGGATCCATTGACCACATTGAAGGCACGTGTCAACAACTTTGGCAAAACAAGTGCTCTCATCCAGCACGAGTGGCGTCCCAAATCATTCTTTACGATTTCTGGTGAGGTAGACACCAAGGCCATTGAAAAGAGTGCCAAGGTTGGATTGAGTTTGGTTCTCAAGCCCTAAGAATTTTTATCCATCCTGGCAAGAGCATTGAAATAGGTGTTAGGAAGCTTATAGTCCGTCAGACAATCATTTTCTCTAAGTTGGTTCTCTTTTTGGGTAAGAAGTGTTCATGGTGTTTTCGTTGCATCTGAGCAATTCGACCATGTAAAAATAAAATAGGTTTTCTATAAACCAACTGTTACTGTGACTCTTGAATGCCCAAGGCTCAGCAAACATCTTTTGTTGCATGAGGATTGGTACTCTTTATTGAGGTTTTGACATGCGAAATTTTATATCTTCTGATTGATGGATATTTTTTTGCAATATTCCTTGCATTTTCATCTCCTCTTTTTGAATATTTGGTTATTTTTTTCCTCCACTTGTTTTGTTCCAGTTTTGCATCTTTAGATAAAATACATTGATGCTAGGTATAGATCTTGCCCTTTATGCTTTATTCCTGATTCCTTTTTAGCCGTGAGATGTTTCAATGTTTGTTTTCAAACTATATTTTTCCTTAACTGAGTGCAAACTCATTAATTTATTTCAAAATATGGTTTTAATACTACTTTTGAGCCCTTGAAACTACAGCTCAATGATTTTGCATGTGACCGGGTACAGCCCATTTTCAACTTAATTTTTCTCTCGAAGAAAGATAAACAAATCGTGATCGAATTTGTTGTGACGAGTGTTACATTGAAATGGAGATATCAAAATCTGTTGTGTTGGGTGTTGCAATAACATGGCTTTCCAGCACAACGATCCTCACAATGAGGTTTCCAAAACACAAACTTGGGCTACTCAGAGATGGAAATGGCAATGACGTAGGACATGGTACAAAATGTTAAGCTTGATTTAATTTATTAATCTCTAAACGATTTACAAGGAGTAATAATTTTTCAGGCTCTTATGATTCTATACAGTATTTTACAAAAAGAATGATAAACACAGAAAAGAGTTAATGGAAGCAGATAACACTTTTCAAACTCTTCTAATTTGTTATCTCATTTCTATGCTCAAAGGTAGCATCACCCCCAATTTTAGCAGCTCCATTAACAGAGTTCATGCAAAATATTACCAGGTTTTAAAGCAGCAATCTAATCAAAGATCAATAATGCTATAACAACTTAAAACACACAACGAAAAGGATGTAGCATTTTTATAACAGAATTTATGCACATTGCAGAGCAATCATTCTAGTGTGTATAGTAAGTACCATCAAAATCATTTGATTTTGCTGTTCAGCTTATGGAAGGCATCACTGCTTTATCAGCCATGTCATTGCACAGATGCAACCACCATCACAAACACGTTATCCTAAAGATTTGATGACGGTGAGAGCCAAAACAATGCGTGTGTAGTGAAGATTCTCTTTTATAATTTCAATGATGCAATCCGTTTTACATTTATAATTCATAGTAATACATGTCTCATGGATTTATGAATGTATAGTTTATTTAACTTCAGTATTCAAATTCACCTTTGTAGGTAATTTACTAAAAAAAGAATTTAACATATGAATTGTAAATGTATGATTAATTAAACATTTAATGTTATAAATTAAATTAATTCTATTAAATATTCGTGTTTAAAATGTTCAATGATGAAGGTAAAGATAATATAAATACTATATTGTAATAAAATATTTATTAATTATTTAAAGAATTTCCTTATATATTTTAAAACATTCGTCACGTGATATATTTTGTATCGTTCTGATCGTTCGGAGACCGATCCGATATTCAATGATGAATATACCAATCCAAAAATGTAAGATATTAATTTTGGATCAGCTGGAAAATTTGAAGATACAGTAAAGTCTTTAGGCACAATGATTATCTTATAGAAAATTTTAGTTTAATTAACAAATTCTATAATCTAAGAAATACTTTAGAAAAAGATAAAAATGTTCATATTATCTTTATATCTTATAGATATATGATTTGCAACTTAAATGTCCACAGATAGAAAAACAAGACTTTAGGTATTTGATTTCTATGGTTTGTTCTCTAGTTTAAAATCACAACTCTAAACTAGAACATATTTATTATTATTTTGTTTATTTTTCCAAAAGTTATAATTAAAAGTTGGAAAAATAAATACATTTAATGAAGATAAAAAGAAACATTAATATATTTTATGTGCACATAATTCATTTCTATGTAGGGTAAATATCTTATTAAATTATACTTTGAATCATTGAAGTAGGAACCTTTATTGGTATAAATATAATTACCAATGGCTATTTTTATTAGAAAATATAATCCTAAACAAATTTTTGAATAATAATGTTTACACTTTGTTTGAAGTGTATTGAAAAGAAATATAGGAGAGAAAAAATAACAATAAAAATATAATTGTTGATGTGGTGAAGAAAGAAAGGAAAGTAATATTTATATTAAATATTTTTATTGAGAATTTAAGAAGTACCAACGATACAATAAAAAAGTATATAATCTTTTCCAATATAATACAATCAAAATTCATTTGAAAAAAAATAAAATTCCACGATAAAAATGCAGTTTATTTTTTTATACATAAGTATGTTAATAATGATATATGTTGGTAATTTTGCTATTACGAGAAAGTAAGAAAAAACAAACAAAGCTAACATTTTTTCTCCCTTTTAAATATAACAAAAAGTCAAGAAAAAAGAAGCGTTGCTACAGAGAATTTTAACCAAGGGAATGAAATAGCCTTCTGTTTAAGAAAAAGATTGAGACTTTATAATAAATGTGTGAGACAGATAAAGTACTGTGAACCGATTTAATAAATGTGTTATTTTGAACCTTTATTAAAAAAATACTCACTACTTTCACATATTTAACTTCTCTTTTATTTTATTTGTACTTTTTCTGTTTTATATTTTTATATGTTTTCTACCAATTTTACGAATTCTTTTCTTTGTTTTTCTATTTTTTTTCTTCCACTAATTATATATACACCAAAAGAATAAAGGGCATTTTAATAATTTTAATTAAAAAATTAAATGCAATCTACTGGGGATATATTTAGACGAACTTTTTCATAAATTTCCTTTTGATAAAATATGAAAAAAAAAATAGAATTAGCTTTTCTATAAATTAAAATTAATTTATATACAAATTAAAAATAGAAATTTACAAATTATACGGAAGAATTTCTAAAATTTAACTCATCAGGAAGTTAACTTTATTTATATTTTTCTCTTAAAGTCGTTTATGCTTTTTTACATCCACTCATTTGTCTATGCTTAAATTTATATTTATCATCGATCTTAACTTAGCGATTACTTTTAACAAAATAACTTTTTTTTATGAAAAACTTTCCCAAACTGATTAGAAATAAGTGATCACATTACCTTAAAAAAAGATTGCATGTTTTTTTGAACTGATAACATGGTATTAAATGTTATCTTGAATATAGCATGTTCCAAACGTTTGTAAATGATACACGTGGCATGCTGGATATAACAATTGCAAAACACAGAATCTACATGAGAAAACAACAAAGTTCTTTCTCTGAACAACTCATTTAACACAGAATATAAGCAACAGATGACAAAAGAAGAAAGTTGAGAAGCTTTTAAGTCGTTCAAATTCCAAACTGTAGCATATTTAGTACAAACACTTAATTACACTGATACGTATTAACTGAAAGTATATTGACGAATTAGTATGTAAAAATCTCTATGAATAACATGAGTTAACACCACCATCCTGTTTTCTTTACAAAAATACATTCTGAAAGGCAGAAGAAAGCCTGTGAAATGGTAGAAAAAGTATAGCAACTTCACAGTAACAAATTCATTCCCCATGTGAAAACTGTATAGTTTTCTCTTCAAGTTTGGTCAACTCAGTCCCCACTATGAAACTGTCTCATGGTCCCCACCATCCCCCACCTTATTTGAGACAAGATAAGGTCAGAAAACTCTAATGATTCCTCAAATTTCAGAGCAATTTTAAAAACACAAACAGTTTCTGTTCAGCTGATAGCCTAAGTTGAGGGAACTGAATGAATAGAAAAGCAAAACAAAGACACACACAACCATGATATTATCCATTTGGTTTTGGTGACTTGATATAATGATGATAAGGAGAACCATGAGGGCCTTTTGGACTTGACAAGGACCTTGCAGGTTGACCCTTTCTTGATATTGTTAGCTGTGCTTGCATACCATTTTTAGAAGTTGGCATGGACATGGTTCGATCCACTCTTGCAACCTGGAAATGATAAGTTGAGATGGCCATATCCTTGAGGTTTTGCAAATGCTTCAGAGCTTGAACAACATCACTCATCATAGGTCTGGATTTTGGATCACGGCAAAGGCATTGAGCAGCCAGATGTGCGGCCTTCTGTGCCCCTTTAACAGAGAAGTGACCTTCAAGGCGAGGATCAATGATCCGTAGTAACATCCTCCTGTCCCCAAGCACAGGTCTTGCCCACTCCACAAGATTGTGTTCACCGTTTGGTCTGTTCTTATCGATGGATCGCCGGCCGGTCAGCATTTCCAGCAGCACTACTCCAAAACTATAGACATCACTTTTTGATGTCAAGTGTCCTAATCAGAATTCACAGCTAAGGTCAAGACTGAAACTGTGCAAGTGTAAAGCTATGCAATAGAGGGTATCAGTTGAAGCTTCCAAGTTATCATAGAAAAACCTTATGAATTTTTCTTACATGTTTTTGTCACGGTAACAGCTTCATTTGGATAAAAATGAAGCAGTCGATTACATATTTCATTCCAGGAAAAAAGAAAAGACAGCTATAGGGTAGTAACATACAGAGTCCCATATGTCATTAGCAATCTAGAGTCTAAATCATGCAGTGAAATCTAAAATTAATGAAAACAAAAAGTGAAAAGGGAAACTCACCAGTCATCACATACTCAGGAGCTGCATAACCATATGTTCCCATGACTCTTGTGGATATGTGTGTCTTTTCCCCTTCAGGACCATCTTTGGCGAGTCCAAAATCAGAGAGCTTTGCATTGTATTCCTAACAAGAATTCTGCTTTTAGATTTTTATGTTGGATAGTAGATAGCAAATAGTAAACAACTTCTTTTTCTGATAATTCACATACCGCATCCAACAGAATATTAGATGTCTTAAAATCACGGTAGATTACAGGTCGCTGAGCTTCTTCATGGAGAAAAGAAAGACCTTTAGCAGCACCAAGTGCAATTTTCATTCGGATAGACCAAGGAAGAGGCAACGACCCTTCTGCGCAAATCATGGTTGTTACCAGAAAACAATGAACTTCCTTATGCATAAAAAGAGCATACAAAAACCAGAAAGAATAATGCGCTATAGGAAGAGAATCTTTTGTTCTGGTATACATTTTCTTTGAGCATAAAGTCCTGTGTATTCACTATTAATCTAGGACTCCAAGAATTAGTTGTGAATCAGATAGTGTACGAAAATGATGGCAGGACTTCAAGTGGTTAATACAGCATTAACGTGTTTGTAAACAAAAGTAGTAGTAAAAATCAAGGTCATGTATTTAGTAGTTTTGATAATTTTGATTTAATTTGTGTGAAGAAAATCCAAATTTGCTGCAGAAACAAGTGAAAACAGATTTAAACAAGCAGTATTGAAGACATGATTAGAAACAAAACAAGTCCAAAGCGTACTTCTGAAGAGGTGGTTCTCCAAACTTCCACGGGGCATGCATTCATAAACCAACAATCTTTGGTCATCTTCAATACAGAAACCAACCAATTTGACCAGATTCGGATGGACGAGGTCACCAAGAATGTCTAACTCTGCCTGAGAAGGTAGCAAAAGTAGGGAAAATGTTAACAAAGAGAATTGTAAGAGAAAAAATCATAGCAAGAAAAAATTGAGAAGAGTATATAAGTTTCATACAAGCCACTCTTTGTGACCCTGAAGCCCATCATGGTTGAGAGTTTTCACTGCTACAGTAAGCCCAGTACCAGGTTTCACAGGTGCAGTACCATTTTCTTCGATCCAACCCTTGAAAACACATCCAAACCCTCCCTCACCAAGAAGACTCTCTGGTCTGAAATTCCTAGTGGCCAACTTAAGCTCATTGAATGTAAATTTTCTCAAACGAGAAGAAACCTTCAACTCCTCACTGAATTTTGGGGTGGAAGGGACACTTTCTGCATTACTGGTTGTTGTAGAGGATCCTGGAAGAGCATTTGTCTCCTTCTTGTTTTTCTCATATGCAGATGTTTTTTCCACTGCATAAAAAAATCATAAATTAAATTATCACTTCTTCAGAATCTGACCCTGATGTGCCACACAGTGTGCAAGTTCATTACAGGATAAGAACTTCGTACAGTAACTAAATTCAAACGCACAGAGTTTGCTAAAATGGTCATGCAATAATGGTTTTGTCCATGGCAATGAAAAAAACTACACTTTCATTATACTAAGTTTAAAACCATGATATCTTTTTTTGTTATGATGAATCTATGAATTTTGCAAAACCTTCGCTGAAATCTCACCCCACCATTACCGTCTAAGAACCTCAAGTTGCTATAAATAATCAAAAGAGTTAAGTAGATAAGTTCCTCAGCCTTATTTATGAACAAGATCAAATGAAGATAGTGCTACTGTACTGTTTACAGAAGGATCGTGCAATTTTCCAATGGTAATGCACAGCATATAATTGTTTTGAAATTCAATTGTCTGCAAGAAAATTAAGCAGTCCTTCAACTACATCCACCGAGTTGAAGCACATCAGACATAATATTACTTTAATCAACTCACGGAAGTTATATTGTTTCAAAAAATTCAGAGAGAAAAAGGGGTGGATTTAACAAAAGGGAGAGATAAAAACGATATTTTCACCCAAAATTAATGTCAAAGTGAAATCATTTCCTGAAACTAAAGAAGAGAAGGGTATAAAGAAGGAAAGAAAATTACCACTGTTAGCACTGGTGCCACTTATGGAAGTATCAACCTTTGATCTTGAAGGCATACAGCTCCCAATGAAACAGAATTTAACACAGCACCCAATTTCCTTTTCTGAACCAGCCTTTTGCATCTTTACCTTTGACTTCCCCACATCCAAACTCCCTGCTTGAATTGCATTATTCCCAAACCCCATCGTCCACAAACTCTTACAAAGAGCTTTTCATGCCCAAAGTCCCCACAAGTTTCCGACTTTAGGCTTCAAAAAGGAAAATAACGGAAATAAAAAGCCTGTTCAAGCAACCTCACTTCCAATAATTGAAGACTCTGCAACCCATATGATGATCATGACCGTGATCACAGTCACAATCAACAGAACTAAAAGAAGAACATCACTGTAGTGAATCAGAAGAAAAGGATCAACACAAGTACACAGATAAATGGGTAAAAAACAAACACAAACACAAAACGAGTTCTGAAAATCAGTCCAGAGGGGGTGTAGGTGGTGGAGGAGAGAGGCAATGGGAAACTGCATGTGAAAGAGAGAGTTTTTCAACAACGGGCCGGCCGGGTAGGCTTCAAATGTGAAAGTTGGCAGCCGGGCAGTGCGGGCAGGAGAGAGAAAGTGACAGCCATTTCTTTATGTTTTTGCTTTTTTGAGAAGAGCACTTGCTAGTTACAACTTACAATATCTACTTTCCTCTTATTTGTTTGACTTTATTTTTGCACTCTGAATTATTTCACACAAGATAATCTTCTTTTTCCCCAAAATTTATATATCAAATATCTCAATCATTAAATCAAAACCATAATCAAGTGTTACGCTAGTTAATAAATTAATACCCATTGTTGGTAGCTTATCTTCGTACACTACCTTTTATATATATATATATATATATATATATATATATATATATATATATTTTACACATACAAATAATTAATGGACTACTTCATTGCATTATTTTGTTTTCTCGAATACTATTTATAATACTAATAAATTTTAATAGTGTACCCCATACCAACAAATGTAGTCATTGTAAATTCTCTGAACTAAAAACTATATAGAAAAAAATAAACTTAAGAGAAGTTTAAAAGTTTAATTCACATGATAAAAAAAATAATGGTTTTATTAATTAATTTAGCTTTCATATAAAATGATTGAATGATGTAAATACAAGCATTTAATATTGTTGAATCACTCGTCACTCGACTAAGAAATATGAATAATTGATATCTCATATATCAATCTATCTAATTATTGGATAAGCACAATTTTTTTTTTTTTTTGAAAGAGCGTAACACAATAAATATCATAATTAGATTATGACTTAACCTATCTAACATATATTTGTTCTACATTTTTCTATAAGTTGGACATTATTTTTTAGTAAAAGCGTTTAAGTTTTTAATTCTGTAATTATGGTTAGAGACAATAATTATGGAAACTGTTTACATAGTGGTGTAAGCCAATTTGGGACTTAGGAGCAATTGCACTATGAGTTGTTCCATCATTCAGAATATGCCACGTTACTCTCATTAGTGTTATTTTTTTGTCTGCAATATATATTTTTACCCATATTTGGTGTACTGGAATGGGACAACTCATGACTCGTGACCAATATAGGATGGTGCCTAACTTTTGAAACGTTTTTTGAGCCAATTTGTGGAGTGAGAAAGAAGAAGAAGAGACAATGGAATCAATCATTTTCATAGTGCCTCGCTGGGCCTTTAAATTGTTGGGTTCTGCGTGAGTGTGTGGCCCAGTGCTCATATCTTAGTACTATTTCTTTTAATACATGTCAGTAACACAATTTTTATTTTATTTTTTCACATTCTTTAATTGCTTGAAATTTTTTTTATCGTCATATTTTATGTTATAGTTTTCAATAATTTTTTTAATTGACGGAAAAGAGTGTATTAAAAAAATCCATTTTTTTAAAATGGGGCAGAAGGAAAAAGTGTGAGAGGAAATGAGAAAAGGATGGGACAAAATAAATGAGAGAGAAGAAAAGAAAATAAAATGTTGTATTGGGGTTAATAAAATAATTAGCATAAAGACAAAAGAAGTTGGAAACTTTAGTATCCCATAGACGAAAGCAAACAGAGAAAAATGTTAAATAAAAAGGCATGTGAGAACAAGTATAAACAACAGAATACGGTACACGACAAATATAGTAGCACACAGAGGAATAAATTAATGAGAAACTAAAACTTAGAGAACAAAATGTTTTGTTTGTAATGTTTTCATCCATTGGACTTTACAAATTTTGTTTATTTTAGACACATGTTTATTCCTTAAAATACGAGAAGCTGGTGTATTATATCGTGTGCTGTATAGGATCAATATTTTTATATATTGAAAATTATAACAAATAAATATTTTTAATATATATATATATATATTTTAATTGAAACATGTAATTTGAGGATAAATGTCCTCTGGAAAAAGAAAAGTTAATAATAATAATAATAATAATAATAGTAAAAAGGTTATTTTTAGGATATAAAATTTCTAATCATTTATTAAAGAAACACACATTTTCAATCATTGAATCTACTGTGCCTGTTTATTAATTAACGTATCAGTCGATGAATAGGATAAAAAATTATTTTATGTGATAAATTTTATAACAAATAATTTGTTTAGATTTATTAAAAGATATAATTAATATTCACATAAATAGATGTTTGAAGATTACAAATTATATTTTGAATTTAAAATGAAAATTACATTGTAATAGGATATTTTTAAATTAAAAAACAGTACACATGTTAAGAAAAGTCAAGTATACATACAAAATTTTCTAGAAAATAACTAACATAGTTGAAAAAAGATGTTTCTTTGTTAGTCGTGCGATAGTGTGAGTATATATTTCAAAGAAAGAAGAAAGAGAGTTGAAAATACCTAATTGAAAGAATAAAAAAAGGTGATATTACATATGCATACCATAACAGAAAACAAGTTTTACGTCATAAATTGTAAAAGAAAAAAAGAATGCATGAATGGAAAAGAGAGAACAAATAAATAAATTTGGAAACAATTTCTTAGAAAAACAACTATTAAAAAATAATTATAATTTTATGTTTCAATATCGATAAACTTTTATTTGACAACCTAAAAATATTATAACTAAAACATACAAAAGGAGTCATGTGTTTTCTTTTCTTACTAAAGAGGATTTTAAACTCAACCTGATGTTCTTATGAACCATACGTACCCATAATCAATATTCCAATAGTCTTTTTGGTTTATTGTTCTAATATAAAAAGATGGGAACGCACGTGTTTAGAACATGTGTTTCAATTATTATTTTTGTAAGGATTAAATATGTCGTTGATTTTTTAACTTTGAATGAATTTTTGAATTACTTCATCTTGAAACTTTAGTCATTCATTTTTTGAAATATGTGAATTTAATCTTTTTAATCAAATTTTGCTATGTTTATTTGATATTTTGTACGCATTTTAGAATTGTATTTTAGTTATTTATATTGTTTGACACATTTTTGTTTTAATGTTAAGTCAAATATTGTTATGAAACACAAATAAACTTAATAAAATTTAATTAAAATGATTAAATCTACGTATTTCGAGAGATGAAGGACTAAATTTGTTTGAAGTTTTAAAATAAACTAATTTTAAAATTCACTGAAAGTTGAGAAAAAAAATATATATTTAACCGTATAAATTCTGATTATTTTTGAGTTGGAATTCGGAGGTTGCTTAATTAATTTACAGATAGTTTTTTCCAAATATATATTATTATTTTCTATTTTTGTTAACTTTGGTAGTCTTTAAACAGTCTCAGCTTTGAAAACTTATAACCGTTTTGGTTTTGGAAACCACCAGTCTACAATATTCTAACTTAAGGCTTTTATTTTTTATTTCACCTCTATAATTACTTTCTACACCTTCATAGAGAATCGAGAATGACCTTTAATTTTTTCATTTACAAATTCCAGAAAATAACATTTTATATGGTTTTACATATTCCAGAAAATGATATTTGAAATGTATTTAAAAGTTTATAAATTATATATTCGGAAATGCCTTACGAAATGTACATTAGTTTAAATTTATATATATATATATATA